>Ga0078972_1000539_pt1 | contig 118208 bp, 111 predicted proteins | sample YelNatPaOPGAMG01_FD_67568 | JGI IMG/M metagenome (GOLD analysis project Ga0078972, IMG submission 67568) | Hot spring thermophilic microbial communities from Obsidian Pool, Yellowstone National Park, USA - OP-RAMG-01 (SPADES assembly) (version 2) | ecosystem: Environmental > Aquatic > Thermal... | reverse complement strand
ATGCCCGCGGCCACGGAGACGTTCAGCGACGAGATCTTTCCGGCCAGCGGAATGCGGACGACGAAGTCGCAGTGGTTGCGGACCATCTGGTGCAGCCCCTTGCCCTCTGCGCCGAGCACGAACGCGGTGGGCTCGGTGTACTCGATGCGGTCGTAGTCCTCGCCGCCGCGCTCGTCGAGGCCGTAGATCCAGAATCCGCTCCGCTTCAGCTTTTCGAGCGCCTGCGTCAGGTTGCCCACGCGCGCCACCGGCAGGTATTCGATGGCGCCGGCGGCGGCCTTGGCCACGGTTTCCGTCAGCCCCGCCGCGCGCCGTTCCGGGATGACGACCGCGTCGGCGCCCGCCGCGTGCGCCGTGCGGATAATGGCGCCGAGGTTGTGCGGGTCTTCGATGCCGTCAAGCACGACGAGCAGCTTCGCGCCTTCCATGACGTCTTCAAGCGAGACCTGCTCGCGCACCGCCCCGATCGCAACCACGCCCTGGTGCGCCGCGCCGCCCGCGATCCGGTCCAGAGCTTCTCGCGGCTCGAACCGCACCGGGACCGACTGCTCGCGAGCGGCGTCGATGATTTCCTGCAGCCGGGGGCCGGACGCGCCCTTGGCGACGAGGATGCGATTCAGCGGAGAGCGCGCGCGGAGCGCTTCGAGCACGGGATGGATACCGACACGGACAGGCACCTATTCATTCTACGGTTGTGCGGAGCCGCTGTAGGTCCGGTGGTTACGCGTTGCACACGAGCACGATCTTGCCTATCACGCCTCCCTTCGCGAGCAACTCCTGCGCGCGTCTTGCCTCGATAAGAGGAAGTCGTTGCGCGATGAGCGGCTTGATCTTTTGCTGTCGAAGAAGGTCCAACAGCGTGATCAAGTCCTGTCGAAACAACTCCGGTTTCAACCGTTTGAGCGTCTGAATGCTGTAGGGGATCACCCGTTTCCTGCCTGGAAGAAGCCAGCCGCCGGCGATGTACAACCCGAAGGTGGCGGTTCCACGAAAGCGATTACGACGACCTGGGCGACCTGAAGTCAATCCTTCTCCACGCAGCGAGGTAATGAGTCCATAGCCCACAACCTTCCCACCAGGACGGAGAGCCTTGCGGGATTGCCAGAGGTGAGCGCCCCCGATGGGGTCGAAGACGGCATCCACGCCCTCGCCCGTGTGGCTGCGAATTTCTTCCACAAAGTCCTGACCCTTGTAATCGATCGGGGTACCGCCCAGGTCCGAAACCGCCGAAGCGCCTCGCGATGAACAAGTACCGTACATCTCCAACCCAGCAAGGCGCCCAAGCTGCAACAGTGCCGTGCCGACCCCGCCTGAAGCGCCATGAATCAACACGCGCTGACCTGCTCTGACTCTGGCGGAGCGATTCATCATCTGATACGCCGTGACGTAGTTCAGAATGACGCTGACAGCCTCGGCGGCGTCCAAGCCGGCCGGCACCGGAACCAGTTCACGTTGTGGCAGGCAGACGAACTCCGCGTACGCACCGTGGATGGGCATCGCGGCAACGATCTGGCCTGGTTCGATCCCAGAGATACCGTCGCCGAGCCGATCCACCACGCCCACCAGATCCCAACCGGGCGTGAAGGGCACCGGCGGCGTTTCGGGATGAACACCCTCGCGCGCCATTACGTCGGGTAAGGAGACGCCTGCGGCCAGCACTCTCACCCGCACTTCATCACGTTTCGGCTCGGGGCACTCCTCTTCCACAACCTGAAGCGCATCGGGCCCGCCGTAGCGGGTGATGACGATTCGTGTGTGCCGCATGGACCTCCTCCTGCCTAGAGCTTATCGCTCCGGTCCGCTGCGCGCGATGTACGTCGCGGGCTGGGACGGCTCCGCTGGGCTCTGGCCGTTTACCATCCCTTAAACTGAAAAGAGCATGAGGACAAGTTATGAGTGACGGGCGCGAGGAGCGCGAAGAAGTGAAAAGGCGCCGTGAGCAGGAAAAGCGAGAGAATCGCGAGGACCGGATCGACCGCGGCGATGTGGATGAATGGGAGCCGGAACGGGTTGACTCATAGCATGCCGAAACGCGTCGCATTATCGTGGAGCAGCGGCAAGGACAGCGCCTGGGCGCTGCACGTTTTGAGGCAGACCCCCGGTGTCGAGATCGCGGCGCTGATCACGACCTTCAACTGTGCGGCCGATCGGGTTGCCATGCACGCGGTCCGGCGGAGTCTCGTTGAAGAGCAGGCCGCGCGCGCCGGCCTTCCGCTATGGCCTGTAGAGCTTCCATGGCCGTGCCCGAATGGCGTTTACGAAAACCTGATGGCCGAGGTTTGCCGCCGCGCCGTGGCCGAGGGCGTTGAGGCCATCGCCTTCGGCGACCTCTTTCTTCGCGATATCCGCGAGTACCGCGAGCGCCAGCTTCAGGGCTCCGGCCTCGAACCTCTTTTCCCGCTTTGGGAACGTCCCACCACCGAGCTTGCCGGCCAGATGATCCGTTCGGGATTGAAAGCGAAGGTCACCTGTGTGGACCCTCAAAAGCTGGACCGCGGCTGTGCCGGCCGCGATTTCGACTCCTCTTTTATCTCCGATTTGCCGCCCACGGTGGATCCGTGCGGCGAGAACGGAGAATTTCACACGTTTGTGTACGATGCCCCGGTCTTTTCCGGCCCCATCGATGTCCGGACCGGCGAGATCCTGGAGCGGGACGGCTTCGTCTTCGCCGACGTCCTTCGCGCACCCGGCTAAATCAACAACACCTTTATGTCGGGGTAGCCCATCAACTTCAGGATGTAGTAATTTGCTGCCGCTTCGCCAGGATCGTCGGAGTAGCAGACCAGCTCGGCGTATCTCGGCACCCCGGCCTTGGACAGAATGTTCCAGATATCTTTCGCCGCTTTGGGCGTGCCGTCGGGATTCAGCAACTCGGTGTAGGGCACATGAACCACCTTGCCGTCCTGAGTTTTGGCCGGCACATCCTTGCCCGATGCGATGAATACCTTGGGATAGATTCCCTGCGTACTCCTCGGGTCCGTGATGATCACGTCCGTGCGCACATTGCCTGAATAAGTGCCGGGCCGCACGGCCGCTGCCTTTGCGATCTGGAATCCCTGTTGTGTCCAGTCATCCATGGAACCCATCAAAACAGACACTCTCTTTTGTCCGAGTTTCTCCAGCATGACGAACGCCAGCGCCGAATCTTTGGCCAACCCTGCGCCTGAAATCACAACTGCCTCGTGAGATGCATCGAGGCCTGCCAATCCCAGAACCTCGGCCAGCTTGCCGGGACTGGCGAGATTGCTTCGGAACACATCCACCGGGATGTTCAGCGCCAGAGGCACATGCCCCTGCGTGAATGCGTCTGCCGCCCGCACATCCACCACGCTCACCCGGCCTCCAACCATCCTCGCCATCTGGCCGCCCCAAAATTGCAGCCAGTTCGCCTCCCTCACGAGGAATGGGGCATCGTACGTCCAGTAGGGGAGCCCCCTTTCGTCCCGAAGCCATCCCAGCTCGGAGGCAACGTACATCTTGACCTTGGGATAATTCAGGATGAACTTGAGCGCGAAAAACGGCACGCTGGCGGCTACGCCCCCGCCGCAATAAGTGTAGATCCGCTGTTCAGGCCTGATACCCACGTAGGCCAGCATCTTCCGGATTTCTTCGGCCGATTTGAAGGTCTTGTCCTGATTGTAAAAGTCGGCGCTCGGCAGCAGGATGCCACGAGGGATATGGCCGGCCCTGTCGAAGGGATGGACTTCTCCAAAATGCCAGTCAGGGCCCAGCGCGTCCACGAAGGCATTGTTGACCGGGTCGCCGGATGCGGCCAGGAACTCCGGCAGTTCGGCCGCCGGGTCTTCGTCAACCTTGACGATCGTGAAAGAGCCTTGCTTCGGAGCAGGCGTAGCGTCCTTCGTAACCGGCAGTCCTTCCTGTTGCCACTTAGTAAGTCCGCCGTCAAGAATCAGAAGATCCTTTACGGGAAAGCCGCTTGAATACAGGGAGAAGAAGATCCTGGTGGCCCCCATCCCGCCGCCCTGATCGTAAAATACGATCTGCTTGCCGGGACTGATTCCCCAGGACCGGTACATCTTCTCCAGGTGTGCGGCGGGCTGTTCCGGGAGCCCGTACATCATCACGTCCACGCTGATTGCGCCGGGAATATGTTTTTCAGCGTACGCCTGAGCGGCTGACGTATCGAGTATCAGCACGCCGCTGTTATTGAGATTCTTCTCGAGCCAGTGGACATCGACAAGATTGCCATTGATTCCTTCCGCCGCCATCGACAACTGCGCCAGCAGCAAACAGCCGGCGACGGCAGGAACGCACCAACGCGCGAGAGCATTCGACATGTGATCCTCCTGTCCCAACACATTGACGGGAACCGCGCGGACTTCTGTCAACACGGGTGTAGACGGCACGCGGCATCGATAATGACGCATACGAAGGCCGGAGTCCAGCAGTTCGGCCGTTTTTGGGCGAAAATTCGGCAAACGCCGGATTTAACCTGTCTACAGGCGGTTGTTGCGTGACAGCCTTCCTGGCCGAATTGAATCGATTCGCGGAATGCCCTCCACATCAATTTGAGGACAAGACGGTGGCGGAGGCGGTTGCACCATGCGGGCAGGTGCAGCGTCGGTAGAAATGGACTCGGAAAGTCGCGGGTAGGCGCAATCGGCTGCAGGCCGACGCCAATGGCCGGAAGGCGGACCAGGCGCCAACTCGGAGCGCGTCACCTATTCTAGAATTGCGGCGGGAGGCCACCCTCGAAGATGCCAATGATGCCGCAACTGGAAACGCCGCGGTTGGAACTGCGGCCGCTCGAACTCGCTGATGCCGACCAGGTGCAAGTGTTGTTTCCGCAATGGGAGATCGTGCGATACCTGGCCAGCGTCGTCCCATGGCCCTATCCCGAGGACGGAGCGCTTGCCTATTACCGCGACCAGGCCCTTCCGGCGGTCGAGCGTGGAGAGCAGTGGCATTGGTCGCTCCGGCTGAAGAGCTCCCCCGGCCAACTCATCGGGTCGATATGCCTGATGAAGGGCGAAAACAATCGAGGGTTTTGGCTGGGCTTGCCGTGGCAAGGGAGGGGACTGATGACGGAAGCCGTTGAGGCCGTAACCCGCTTCTGGTTCGACGACCTGGGATTTCCCGTGTTGCGTGCTCCCAAGGCGATCGCGAACACCGCTTCGCGCAGGATATCGGAAAAGACCGGGATGCGTGTCGTGGCTATTGAAGAAAGAGACTACGTCAGTGGCCGGCTTCCGACCGAGATATGGGAGATTACGGCGGGGGAATGGCGCGCGCGCATACTGGCTTGCGGTCCGGATGCGGCACTGCGCTGAGGTCGAGTCGGGCTATCGGCCGGCGCTCATTCCGAGGACGATCTGGTTGCCTTCCGAGTCTTTGAGGATCACGAAAGTCCCCCAGGGCTGCTGCTGCGGAGGGCCTGCGAATTCCACTCCCTTTGCCCGCAGGTCCCGATAGGTCTTCTCGATGTCGTCCACTTCCCAGGAGGTGTTGACGAACGTGCCGATGCGGTCCTCCTGGCCCTCGGGCGTGAAAAGTGTGATGCCGGTTTCGGCGCCCGGGATCCCCAGTTCGATCCAGCGTTGAGTTTCGGAAAACGGCTGGTCTGTGAGCACGCGGAACCCCAGCTTTTCCGTGTAGAAACGCAGTGCCCGTTGCTGGTCGCGCACCGGGATCCCCAGAAACTTGATTCGCTTGATCATGCAGACAGCATGGCAGCCGGAAACGGCGAAATCAATAGGCGGCGCGCTCACCAAATCGGGCTGCGAATTAGCGCCTGCGCAAATGCCAATACGGCACAAGCGAATGTTGCGAGACAAGTGAGCCTCATCCCGGTCTATCGTACACAAGCCGCTAGTCGAACGAATACCGCGCGGGCGTAATCGCGAAGTAATCCACGAACCGCCTCCGCGGGGCCGGCTCGGCGTTCTTCGCAAGCAGCGCTGCCGCCATCTGCTTGAACCGTTTCCCGAGATCGGTCGAGGCATCGACGGGCTTCGCTTCCGAGAGCGCCTTGTGCACGCCGCGGTAGTCGTTCGGGAACTCCATGCCGATCGGAATCCCGATCATCTTTTCGATCTCCGCGGGCGGAATCACGGCGTGCTTCTGGCAGCGGTTCAGCACCAGGCTCAGGCGGCTATCCAGGTCCTTGGAGCGCAGGAAATCGGCCTTCTGCCGGGCCAGATGCAGGGCCGGCAGCTCCGGCGTCGAGACCAGGAAAATGCGCTTCGATTCCTGCATGACCTCGAGCGAATACCGCTCCATCAGCCCGGAAAGATCGGCGCAGATCACCTTGTAATTGCGGCGCGCGAAATCGAGCAGGTAGCGGATCTGCGCCGGCTCGATGCGGAAATCGGCGCGGAACGGCCCCGCCGGCAGCACGTCGAGCAAACCGCGGCTGTAGACGAGACGCGGCCAGAGCTCCTCGTCCAGCTCCGCCGCGCGCTCGGCCGCGTCCACGATCGAACGCGAGGGCTCGAGCTGCAGCAGGAATCCGATCATCCCGCAGCTCAGGTCGAAGTCCATCAACAGCGCCCGCGCATCGGGCAGGCCGGAGATCGCCACCGCCACGTTCAGCGCGATGGTCGAGCTGCCCACGCCCGGCTTGGCCGGCAGGAAGCTGTACATCAGGTCGGTGGATTCGATCGACGGCGGCTTGCGCCCGATCGCTGCGATCAGGCGCGCGAGCGCCGGAGGCAGCTCGGCCGCGGCCGCATCCAGCGGCACGAACTCGCGCACGCCCGCGCGCATCAGCTCGAGCAGCGTGCGCTGGTCGATCGAGTAGTCGATCGCCATCACCTGGATGCCCGGCGCCGCCGCCTCGAGTTCGCCGGCGACGCGCACCGCCTCACCGACGCTCGCCACGCTCAGAAATACGATCTGCGGCGCGTGCGCGCGGATGAGCCGCATGAGCTCGTAGCCGCCCGGATACTTCTCGACGCGGCGCACGATCGCCACCTTGCCGTTCGAATCGAGCGCGGCCGCGAATGCCTCCGCCAGCCGCGCATCGGGCGAAATCGTGATCGCCGGAATCATGCCCTACCTCCCCGGCCCGGCCTCGCGCAGTTGACGAACAGGGCCGTTTCCCCGTAGGATGACGGTTGTTCCCGGCCGGCGCCATGACAATTCCTGGGGCCAACACGCAGCAGCTTCCCGAGATTCCGGACAAGCTGTATTTCCGTATCGGTGACGTCAGCCGGCTGATCGGCGTGCGGCCGTACGTGCTGCGCTACTGGGAATCGGAGTTCCCGGCCCTGGCGCCGCGCAAATCGGGCGCCGGGCAGCGCCTCTACCGCCGCAAGGAAGTCGAGCTGCTGCTCGAGATCAAACACCTGCTCTACGATAAGCGGTACACGATCGAGGGCGCGCGGCAATACCTGGAAACGCACGCGAAAAACGGACGCCGCGATCGGCCCGTGCGCGCGGCCGAGCAGGCGAACCTGTTCCCTGCCCCGTCGCCGGCCCTGCGCGAAATCCGGGACGAGCTGGCCGCGATCCTCGATCTGCTCAAATAGCTTCCCCATAAGCCTCCGAAGCGGGCCGCTTCGGCGCGTGCCGCGCCAGGTGCTCGAGCAGCCAGATCTCGGCCTCGGCCTCCGGGCCTTCATCGGCGGCGCGCCCCTCCCGCAGCCTCTTCAACATGCGGTTGGCGACCGCCGACAGCAGCTCCTCGCGCTCCGTTTGCCGGATGCCCGCCGCGCCGGGCGGGCGGCCCAGTTCCTGCTCCAGCCGCGCCCGGTCGCCCCGCCCGATCAGGGCCAGGATCCGGCCGGCGCGTGCCATTGTGTCGTCTTCCACCGCGGGTGCGTTCATCGTGCCTCCCCTGCCCTCATCGGACGAGTGCTGCGCCGATTTAGCGGAAAGGGTCAAGAGAGGCGGCCGCGGGCCGATATGCCCTCATGAGGAGGTGTCGCAGCGATGATCAGGCTGACGCGGCTGAACCGGGGACCGTTCCTGATCAACCCGGACCTCATCGAGCACGTGGAAATGACGCCGGACACGGTGATCACGCTTTCCAACGGCCACCAGTTCATGGTTCTGGAGACGGCCGATGAGGTGATCGACCGGGTCATCGAATACCGCCGGGCGATCGCGCCCGCCGGTGCGCGCGGCCCGGCCGCGCAACGCTCCGGCGGGCAGGAGCCCGTCGAGGGCCTCAGTTAAAGACATGGCCGACGCACCTCAAAAAACACAAGCCGCAGCCGCCGCCAGGCCCAGGGGCGGCGGCGCGAAGCCCGACCTGGCGACGCTGGGCGGCCTGGCCGTCGCGCTGGGCGGCATCATGAGCGGATTCCTGATCGAGGGCGGCCAGGTGCTGCAGCTTTTGCAGCTCACCGCCGCGCTGATCGTCTTCGGCGGCACGCTCGGGGCCGTCATGGTGACCACGCCGCTCGGCGTGCTGAAGCGGGCGGCGGGCAAGCTGGTCTCCGTCTTCATGGAAAAGCAGCTCTCGCCGGGCGCCATCATCGAAGAGATCATCAGCTACGCCACCAAGGCCCGCAAGAACGGCATCGTCTCGCTCGAGCAGGACGCCGAGCAGGCGGCGGACCCGTTCCTGCGCAAGGCGCTGAACCTGGCGGTGGACGGGACCGATCTGCAGGAAATCCGGAAGATGATGGAGCTCGAGATGGGCATCGAGGAACAGCAGTCGGAGGCCGAGGCCAAGGTGTTCGAGGCGGCGGGCGGATACTCGCCGACGATCGGCATCATCGGCGCCGTGCTCGGGCTGATCCAGGTCATGAAGAGCCTGTCGAACATCGAAAAAGTGGGCGAGGGCATCGCGGTCGCCTTCGTCGCCACCATCTACGGCGTAAGCTCGGCGAACATTCTCTTCATCCCCTCGGCGGGCAAGATCCGCGCGCGCACGCAGGCTTCCATGCAGATGAAGGAACTCATGCTCGAAGGCGTGGCGGGCATTGTCGAGGGACTGAACCCGAAGCTGATCCGGACCAAGCTCGAAGCCTACGCGCAGGCGAATCTCGCGGCGCCCGCCAAGGGAACCAGGAAGGCGGCGAAGGCCGCGCCGCAACCGGCGGCGGCAAAGTCCTGAGTGGAACGATGGCGCGGAAAAAGAAGCACGGCGGGCACGAGAACCTGGAGCGCTGGCTGGTCTCCTACGCCGATTTCATCACGCTGATGTTCGCCTTCTTCGTCGTGATGTTCGCCTCGTCGCAGACCGATAAAGCCAAGGCGCAGCAGGTCGCCCAGTCGGTCCAGAAGGCGCTCGAAGAGGGGCAGGTCACGGCCGTCGTGGCCAAAATGATCGCAGCCGCGCAGGGCAAGCAGAAGCCGGGCGACGCAGCGCTGCCGGCCAGGGCGGCGCCGCCCGCATCGGCAAAAGACGGAGCGAGAGGCACGCAGCCGATCGCCGACCTGCTGCCGTCGCTCGAGTACCTGGAAAAAGTGCTGAAGAAGGAGATCGAAGCCGGAAAAATGCAGTTGCGCCTGGAGCCGCGCGGGCTGGTGGTGAGCCTGAGGGAGGCCGCCTTCTTCCCCTCGGGCGAGGCCGTGATCGCGACCGCAATGTATCCGAGCATCGAGAAAGTCGCCATAGCCATACGCAGCCTGCCGAACCCGGTGCGGCTGGAAGGCCACACGGATTCCGTGCCGATTCACAACTCGCGGTTTCAGAACAACTGGGAGCTGTCGGCCGCGCGCGGCGTGGCGATGCTGGAGCTGCTGACAACGCGCTACAGCGTGCCGCCTGCGCAGTTATCGATCGCCGGTTACGCCGATAACAGCCCCGTAGCCGACAATGCCACCGAAGAAGGACGCGCGCGCAACCGCCGGGTGGACATCGTCATTTTGAGCGAGAGCGGCTACGCCCTGGAAGCGGGCGCGGCGTCGAAGCCGGCAGTGACTGAGCCGCGTGAGGGAGTCTCCGCCGCCGGCGCTCCGCCCGCGAAGCGCCGTTAGCCCGCCTGCTCCATCAGCCGCTTCAAGACCTGCTCGGCCGCGTTCTGCCCGGCGCTCTTTTTCGAATCGCCCTCGGCCCGCGCCGTGAGGTCGTTGCCGACGCGCACCTCGACCGTGAACCGGCGCGCGTGCGCAGGCCCCTGTTCCCCGACCACGGCGTAACGCGGCGAAGGCAGGTTCAGCGTCCTGGCGGCTTCCTGGAGCGCGCCTTTGAAATTCGTGAACGGCGCCTCGGGGCTCTCGGCCAACTCCGGGGCGGGCGTCAGGATGTGGCGAACCACGAAGCCGCGGGCCTCGTCGATTCCGCCATCCAGGTAGATAGCGGCGATCAGAGCCTCGACGGCGTCGGCCAGCACGCCCTTCTTCACGCGGCCGCCGCTCAGCTCCTCGCCGCGGCCGAGCAGAAGATACTCTCCGAGCTCGAGCTTGCGCGCGACTTCGAACAGGTGCGAAGCGCTGACCAGGTAGTTCTTCAGGATCGAGAGCCGCCCCTCGCGGTAGGCGGGATAGCGCTTGAGGAGCTGCTCGCTGATGAGAAAGCCGAGCACGGCGTCGCCGAGAAACTCGAGCTGCTCGTTATCTCCAAGCGGCTGCTGGCTTTTCTCGTAGGCGTGCGAGCTGTGAGTCAGCGCACGGATCAGCAGATCCCGGCTGTGGAACCTAAAGCCGATGGCGGCTTCGAGGATCTCCAGATCCGCGCGCATTGAGGCGGGCTGCTACTTCTTCTCCTCGGCCGGCTTCGCCTCGGCCTTGGCCTTCGCCTGGACGGCGCGGGCGCGCTCGGCCTGGGCGATCTGCTTGACCTGCGGATTGAGATTCGGATCCGCCAGCACCTTATCGAGCGTGGCGATCGCGTCGTCGTTCTTTCCTTGCAGGTTGTAGACCGCGGCAAGCCGCACCTGCGTGGACGGATCCGGCGTCTTCGCAGTCGATGCGGAGAGCTGGAACTGCTTCGCGGCGGTGTCGTAATCCTTCTTCGCCATCGCGGCCATGCCCTGGGCTTCGTAAGCCGTCGCCATCATATCGGCCTTGGCGTTCGCCCACTGCTCGTCGGTGACGGCCGGATTGGGTTTCTCCACCGTCGGAATCATCTCCAGCGCGCTGGCCGTGTACTTGGCGACCTTGTCCAGTTTTTCCTGTTTATCGAGGTCGAATTCGCGGGTCTTCTGCGCAATGGAGCTTGCCAGCATCAACATCGCCTGGACCTTAACGAACGGGGTCGGATTGCCTTCAAGACACTGCTCGCCGGCAACGATCATGTGCTCGTAGTCGCCCTTCTGCTGGTATGTCTGCGCTTCAACGAGCTGAAGCAGTCCTTTGAAATCCGAATCCGGGTACTTCACCACGAAATCGTCAATCGCCTTGATCCGGCTGTCGGCATCCGGCGCCTGTTGAATCGTTCCGAGCGCCTGGGCCTCGGCTTGCGACTTCGGTGCGGGTCCTTTCGGCGCAGCGGCCTGCTGCGCCTGCTGCTGCCCGTTTTTGTTCTGTTGAGGCTGTTTGCCCTGGGGTTGTGCGATGAGAGCGCCCGCTGCTACGAGTGCCAGCACTGCCTGAACTGCAAATCGGTGTGTCATGAACCTAGACTCCTTTTTCCCGTGCTCTATGAATTGTATTCTTTTCCGGTCAGGGTTGCAGGTTGTCGCGGCGGAACGCCTGTTCGAGACCCTTCCGGGCGGCATCGCGCGCCGCTTCGGAGCCGCCGTCCACTTTGAGGGCGGCCTGGTAATGCGTGGCGGCCTGCTGCCGGTCTCCGGCGGCATCGGCCAGCCGGCCGAGGTAGACGTGGGCCCAGGCTTTCGTCTGCGGGTCCGGCTCGGAGACGAGCGCCTTCTCGAAAAGCTGCTGGGAGAGTTCCGGATTCTTTTGCAGGGCGGCGATGCGGGCCAGGCCGTAATAGGCGCGGGCCTGCAGCGCCTTCTCGGTGGTTTCCGTGAGCACCCTGAGGTAGGCGGCCCGCGCGTTCTCCAGGTCGCGCTTGCCGTAGAGCTCCTCGGCGTCTTCGAGCGTTTTCCGCGCGCCGGTCAGCTCGGGCTTTTTTTCGACCGGAGTTTCCCTGGCCCGGCGCACCGGCGGCTCGGAGGCGAACTGAACCTTCGAAAGCCGCTCCTGCTCGCGCCCGACGTTGATCGAATTCACGAGCTCCGGGTAATAAAACATGAGCGACTGCTCCTGTTTTTCATACGCCGGGAGCGCGTCGGCGAACGCCGCGGTGAGGATGTAGCCTTCCCGCAGATCCTCGTCCACGAGGGCCTGCCGGCGCGAAGCGGGCGCCAGGCGGCTCTCGACCGCCTTGATGAGGCATTCGGTCGCCAGCAGGGAGAAATCGGACTTGTAATAAGGCTCCAGGTACGGCGCGTTCTGCGCATATTGGAGCAGCAGATTTTTCTTCACCAGCTCGGAGGCGTACCGGATCGACAGCGGATCGAGCAGGTAATGAAGATAGGCGTGGCGAACATCGTCGGCCTGCGGCTCGGGCGAAGGCGTGAGGACGATGAAATAGTCGTTTTTGTAACTGCGCGACTGGATCTGATTGGGCGCGCCGAGCAGGTCCACGAAGATCTGGAAGCGCGTGCCGAGGGCGCCGCCCGCACCGGAGTTCCGCACGTAGGCGTTGACCTGCAGCAGCGCGTCCATCGCGGGCTTGTGGTAGCGCGCGATGGCCTGGTCGAAGGCGGGCTGCGCCTTGCGCCACAGCGCCTCGATGTTCGCTTCCTTGTAGAACGTGACGAGCAGTTCCTGCAGCCCCCCGAGACGCACCACGTCGGGCGGAAGCTCCTCGAGGTTGTAGCGGTACCTGAAGTTCGGAGGCCCGTCCACGCACAGCGCAAAGGAGACGTACTGGCTGAGCTCGGCGGTCGGGTCACTCTGCCTGTGCGCGGCGAAAAACCGCTTCAGCTCCGGCAGCGTGGGAATGCTTTCCGCTTCCAACTGCCGCCGCACCATTTCCCGCACCGGAGAGTTCGCCGGGGATTGGAGGTCGGCGTCGTAGCCCGAGGCATTGATCGCCGCCATCACCGTGAACAGCGCCTGGCTGGCGTCGAGCTGCCCCTGCTGCTGCGCCGGCTGCTGTGCCGCGGCCGCCGGAACGCCGGCAACCGCAGCGAGAAGAACTCCGAAAACAACGCGAATCAAAATGAGACCTGCCTATCCGAAACACGCGGCCCGAAAGCGGCCGCGCTCCACACCAGTGTAGCCTACGCGGTCTCTTTCATCATCGCGATGACCGTGTTTTCCACCTCGCGCGCCACCGGTTCCAGGCCGGGAGTCTTGAACAGGCCGAGCATGGCCGTCGGCAGAATCGTAGCGATCTTGTAGCCGCCGCCGGAGCGGTAAACGGAGATGCGGCAGGGCAGCGCCGTCGAGATGGCGCCGTTGGCCTCCAGCACCTTCTTCGCCTGCATGGGATTGCAGACCTCGTAGATCATGCAATCGTTCGAGAGCTCCACGCCTTTCTCCAGCATCTTCTGCCGCAAATCGTGGACGCCGATGATGCCGAACTGATGCCTGGCCGCCGCTTCTTCGAGCCCGCGCCCGATCTCCGCGAGCGACTTTTTCGAATCGACCTCGAACAGCATGTTTCCCTCCCGCGTCATTCGGCCGCCACGGTGAGCACGGGGCACGGCGAGTGCCGGACCACGCGCGCGGTTGTCGCCCCGATCACGGTGGCATCGAAAAACGGACGATGTTGTGCGCCTACTACCAGTAGATCACAGGCCGATTCGGAAGCAAGGGCGAGAATTTCCCGCGCCGCGTCGCCTTCGCGAGTCAGCTCACGGATGTCGCAGCCCGAGCGCGCGCCGGCGGGCACGAGCGAGCACGGATCGACGGCGGGCGAATCCGAACCGGGCTCGCGGACGTGCGCCAGGGTGAGCTGCGCGCCGAAGCAGCGGGCGAGTTTCGCCGCCAACCCGGCCGCCTCGCGAGCCGCGGGCGTCTGGTTTACCGGACATAGAATGCTGCGGATGGGCCGCTCGGCGCCGCGCACGGTGAGCACGGGAATCCTGCTTTCGCGCAGCACACGCTCGGCCACCGAGCCCAGCATCAGGCGGTTGATTCCCGTGCGGCCGTGCGTCCCCATCACGACAGCTTCGGCCCCAAGTTCTTCGGCCGCGCGGTGGATGGCGTCGGCCGGCGCTTCCTCGGCGATGCGGATCTCCACCTGCGGCGCATCCGGCCCGAGCGCCTGCGCGACAAACTCGCGCAGCTTTCCGGCGGCCTGCCGGCGGGATTCGCGGAACTCGCTCTCCAGGGAGGCGATCTGGCCTGGAGTGAAATACGGCGGCGGCGAGAACGGCTCGGCGTACAAGACGGCAACGCCGGCTTCCAGGCAGCCCGCCAGCCGGACGGCATACCGCAGCGCAAGCGCGGAAAGGTCGCTGAAATCCACCGGGCAGAGTACGTGTGCCATCGCAAAGGCTCCCAGTGCTCAGATGCGATCAGCGAAGAGAAGTTACAGAGGGAGCTGCGACCGGCAGGAGCGGATTTTCCGCATGCGCCGCAGTTTCGCGCAAAGATCGGCATGGGAATGCGGTGGGGCAGGCGCTTTCGCCTGCCCAAATGTTCCGCAACCGGCAACCCGGGCAGGCGGAAGCGCCTGCCCTACCCAAACCAGGCACGCAACGCCGGCATCCCAAGCGACTCGCAGCGAGCATCCGCCTCAAGTCGCTAAGATAGAGATTCACGAACTATCCACGCCCATGACCAAAGTCCTGATGGTTGCCTCCGAAGCGACTCCGTTCGCCAAAACCGGCGGGCTCGCGGATGTGGCCGGCGCGCTCTCGGCGACACTGCGGGCGCACGGCGAGGAGATCGCGCTGGTAATGCCCCGATACCGCCACATGAGCGTATACGGGCTGCCGTGCGTCTACCAGGACCTGACCGTGTGGTTCGGACCCGCGGCTTACACCTCGAACGTGTTCCTGGCGACGGAGCGGGACGTGCCGTACTACCTTGTGGATTGCCCGCCGCTGTTCGATCGCGAAGGTCTCTACGGCGACGCCTCGGGCGACTACGCCGACAACCACATCCGCTTCGCCGTATTCTGCCGCGCCGCGCTCACTCTGGTGCGACACGTCTTCCGCCCGCAGGTGATTCACTGTCACGACTGGCAGGCCTCGCTCGTGCCCATCTACATGCGCACGCTGTTCGCGGCCGACCCCACTTACCTGGGCATGAAGACGCTGCTCACCATACACAACCTCGGCTACCAGGGCCTGTTCCCGAGAGAGGCGCTCGGCGACATCGGCCTGGGATTCGAGCTGTTCACGCCCGCCGCGCTCGAGTATTACGGCAAGATCAACCTGCTCAAGGGCGGAATACTCTTCAGCGACGCGTTGAACACGGTCAGCAGGAAATACGCCGAGGAGATCCAGACGCCCGATCTCGGCTTCGGCCTCGACGGCGTGCTGCGCACGCGGCGCGAAGCCCTCACCGGAATCCTGAACGGCGTGGATTACACGGAATGGGATCCCGCGACTGACCCGCACATCGCCGCCAACTACTCGCCCGCGGACCTCTCCGGCAAGCGCGCGTGCAAGGCGGATCTGCTGCGGGAATTCGGCCTCCCCGAACAGAACATCGAGTGGCCCCTCATCGGCATCGTCTCGCGCCTGGCGACGCAGAAAGGTTTTGACCTGATCGAGCAGGCCGCGCCGGACCTGCTGGCGCGCGACGTTTCGCTGGTGGTGCTCGGAACAGGCGAGCCGCGATACGAGGGATTTTTCCGGGATCTTGCCGGAGCGCATCCGGAGAAGGTGGGCGTGCGGATCGGCTATGACGATGCGCTCGCGCACAAGATCGAGGCGGGAGCGGACATGTTCCTGATGGCGAGTCTTTACGAGCCCTGCGGGCTGAACCAGATCTACAGCCTGAAGTACGGCACGGTGCCCATCGTGCGCGCCACCGGAGGCCTCGATGACACCATCGACGAATCCACGGGCTTCAAATTTTACGAGTACACCGGCGCGGCGCTGCTCGGCGCCCTCCGGAACGCGCTCGCGGCATGGCGAAATCGCGAGCACTGGACGCAGATGATGCTGGCCGGCATGCGCAAGGATTTTTCCTGGAATGCTTCGGCCGGCGAGTATGCGTCGGTCTACAGGCGGCTTGTGGAATGAACCCTATGGGCCGCCTTCCGCATCTTCACTATTCGAGTACGATATATCAAGGAGACTAGAAACAAAATGGCGGGTGCAAACATACTGAACCTCAGCGATGCCACGTTCGACGCCGAGGTCCTGAAGTCGGACGTTCCGGTGCTGGTTGATTTCTGGGCCGAGTGGTGCGGCCCGTGCAAAATGATGGCGCCCACCGTGGATCAGATCGCGACCGAGTACGCCGGCAAACTGAAGGTCGGCAAGGTGGACGTGGATTCGAACGGCGGCACCGCGATGCGCTACAGAGTCCAGGGCATCCCCACCCTGATCCTGTTCAAGGGCGGCCAGGTTGTGGACCAGCGCATCGGAGCCGTCGGCAAGTCCGAAGTGGTCCGGATGCTCGCGCCGCACATTCAATAGCTTCCGCGACCGCCGGCGAACGAAGTCACCGCGCCGTCGGCCGCCGAAGACACCAGCGCGCAGTATTTTGCGAAGACGCCCGAGGTGTATTTCGGCTGCGGCGGCTTCCAAGACGAGAGCCTCTCGCGCAAAATCCCGGGCGGGACCTCCAGATCGATTCGCCGCGCCTGGAGATCGATGCTGATGGCGTCTCCGTCGGCCAGCGCCGCGATGGGCCCGCCGGCCGCCGCTTCGGGCGCCGCGTGGCCCACCATGAGTCCGCGGGTCGCGCCGCTGAAGCGGCCGTCGGTGACCAGGGCGACGCTGTCGCCGAGTCCCGCGCCGACGAGGGCGCCTGTGACGCCCAGCATCTCGCGCATGCCCGGCCCGCCGCGCGGGCCTTCGTAGCGGATCACCACCACATCTCCGGCGCGGACGCGTCCGTGCGTCACCGCCTGCATCGCGTCCTCCTCGCAATCGAACACGCGCGCCGGGCCCCGATGCTGCTGGCGCGCGATCCCCGTGGTCTTGATCACCGCGCCCTCCGGCGCAAGCGAGCCTTTCAGAATTTCGAGGCCGCCGCTCGTCCTGATTGGATTCCCGAGCGGCCGTATGACTTCCTGCCCCGGGGTTTCCCGCGCTCCCGCGGCTTCTTCGGCGAACGTGCGGCCCGTGACCGTCAGCGCGGCGCCGTCCACGTAGCCGCCGTCGAGCAGGCGCTTCGCAAGCACGGGAATGCCGCCCGCGCGGTGCACATCGGCGGCGGTGAAGCGGCCGGACGGCTTGAGGTCGGCGAGCAGCGGCGTGCGGCTGCTGATCGCCTGGAAATCGTCGATCGCAAGCGGCACGCCCGCTTCGCGCGCGATTGCGAGCAGGTGCAGCACGGCGTTGGTGGAGCCGCCGCTCGCGGCAACGCCGGCGATCGCGTTGTCGATCGCTCTTCGCGTCACGATCCCGCGCGGCCTGATGTTTGAGCGCACCGCGTCCATAATGAGCCGCCCGCAGCGAATGCCCGCCTCCTCCTTGGCCGGATCGACCTGCGGGATCGCGGCCGTGCCCATGGGCGAGAGGCCGATCAGCTCCATGACCGTGGCCATCGTGTTCGCGGTGAACTGCCCGCCGCACGCGCCCGCGCCGGGGCAGGCCTCGTTTTCGATCTCGCGAAGCTCCGCGTCGCTGATGCGCCCGGCGGCATTCGCTCCGACCGCTTCGAACACGTCCTGAATCGTGATGTCGCGGCCTCGATGACGACCGGGCAGTATGGTGCCGCCGTAGAGAAGCAGGCCGGGCACGTTCAGCCGCAGCAGCGCCATGGCCGCTCCGGGAATGGTCTTATCGCAGCCGACCAGCGCGACGACCCCGTCGAACATGTGCCCGCGCCCGACGAGCTCAATCGAATCGGCGATCACCTCGCGGCTCACGAGCGACGTTTTCATCCCCTCGGTGCCCATCGTGACGCCGTCGCTGATCGCGATGGTGTTGAACTCCATCGGCGTGCCGCCCGCCGCCCGAATGCCCTCCTTCACCTTCGCCGCGAGCGCCCGCAGATTGAAGTTGCACGGCATGGTTTCGATCCACGTGTTGGCGACGCCGATGATCGGCTTTCGGAGATCCTCGTCGCTGAAGCCGATCGCTTTCAGCATGGCGCGCGCCGGCGCGCGGTCCCGCCCCTGAGTGATGGTGTAGCTTGACAGCTTCATGGCCTCATTGTCGCGCGGTGCGGCGGTCGCGGCGCCGCGCTAGCGTTCCAACGTGATCACGCGCTCGCCGCCGGCGGCGCTGAGGCGGATCTCGATGTGGCCGGCAGGCCAGAGCTCCGGGAAGCGCTCGCCCCATTCGACGAGCACGACAGCTTCGCGCTCGAGCAGTTCTTCCAGTCCCAGCGTGCGCACCTGGCGCGGCTCGTCGAGCCGGTAAAGATCGACGTGATACACGCGCCCGCCCTCGCCGTACTCGTGGATGAGCGTGAACGTCGGGCTCGACACTTCCTCGGGCTCCGCCGCCCCCAAGCCTTTCACGAGGCCCTTCACCAGCGTCGTCTTCCCCGCGCCCAGCTCGCCGATCAGCAGCACCACCGCGCGCCGCGGCAACTCCCGCGCCAGCCGTTCGCCGAGCGCGATCGTCTCTTCCTCAGATTTCGTCCGATACACAGTCATCGATCGCCGCCGGGAGATACAGAAGCAGGTCGGTCGCGATCAGCGGTTTCTCCCCGAGTTCCTCGGCGCCGATCTGGCCCGCGAGCCCGTGCAGATAAACCGCGGCCGCGACCGCGTTCGCAAGATCGTCCGGAAACTGCGCCATAAAGCCCGCGATCAGCCCTGTAAGGATGTCGCCGGTGCCGCCGGTGCCGAGCGCGGGCGTGCCGGTCGGATTGATCCACACGCGGCCGTTGGGAAATGCGATCAGCGTGCGATAGCCCTTCAGCACGAGCACCACCTGACGCCCGGTCGCGAACGCGCGCGCCGCGCCGACCCGGTCCGCCTGCACCTCGCCGGCGCTCTGCCCGATGAGCCGCCCCATCTCGCCCGGATGCGGCGTCAGCACGCGCACGCGCCCCTCGCCGCGCACGGGCGCGCCTGCGAGCGCATTCAACCCGTCGGCATCGATCACCATCGGCTGCGGCGTCTCGACCGCGAGCCGCCGCACGAACTCGACGGTTTCCGGATCCGTGCCGAGACCCGGCCCCACTGCCAGCACGTCTTTGCGCGCGGTCACCGAAGCAAAGCGGCCGCTCTCGATCGCCCGCATGGAGATGAACCCGCCGGGCGTTTCCGGCAGCGGCTCGGTCATCAACTCCGGCGCGTGCGAGGCGATGAGGGAGATGGCCGATTCGGCCGACGCCACCGTCACCAGCCCGGCGCCCGCGCGCAGCGCCGACATGCCCGCCATCGCCGCCGCGCCGGTCTTTCCGCGCGAGCCCGCCACCACCAGCACGTGCCCGAAATCGCCCTTGTTCGCCTGTCGCGGGCGCGGCGCGAGCAGGTGGCGGAACATCCCGGGCTCGACCAGCGAGAGCTTGATGGAATCCTCGTCCTCGAAGAGCGAAGGCGGGCTGCCGATCGCGCCGACCCGCAGCGCACCCACGCGATCGCAGTTCGGCGGCAGCGCCTGCCCGACCTTAGGGGCCGTGAACGTCACGGTGTAATCGGCGCGCGCCACCTCGCCCCGCGTGTCGGCCGCGTCGCTTTCCAGGCCCGACGGAATATCGACCGCGACCACCTTCGCGAGCGGGAACCCGGAATTGATGGCGCGGATCCAGTCGAGCATCGGCCCGGTCACCGGCCCTTTCAGCCCCGTTCCCAGCAGCGCATCGATCACGATGGATGCTTCGTGCATCGCGGGCGTGATCTCGCGCGCCACGGGGCAGCCGCACACCTGAAGCATGCGGTAGTTGGCGAGCGCATCGCCCTTCAGTTCGGCGGGATCGCCCGCCAGCGCCACGTGGAGCGCGCGCGGCCGGATGCGCGTGAAAAGCTGCCGCGCGATCACCATGCCGTCGCCGCCGTTGTTTCCCTTGCCGCACAGGATCGCGATCCGGTGGCTCGCCAGCGGGGCGAAGGTCTCCTCAAGAAATTCGACCACCCGGTGCCCGGCATTCTCCATCAGCACGATTCCCGGAATACCGAGCTCGATCGTGCGCCGGTCCACCTCCCTCATCTGTTCCGCCGTCAGCACCTTCATGAGCGCACCCCCGCGAGCAGCGTCTCGGCCTTGCGCAGGCTCTCGCGCTCGCCCATCACAACCAGATAATCGCCGCCGCCCAGCACCGCGTCGGCAGGCGGGTTGAAGAGCATGGCGCCGCCGGCCCGGCGAATGGCCAGAACAATAATGCCGAGGTCGCGGCGAAGCTGCACCTGCTTCAGCGACTTGTTCGCGAACTCGCTCTCCTCGGCGACGCGCAACTGTTCGAGACCCACGTCGAGCCCGAGGCTCTGCGTCGCCAGCCCGAGGAACTGCACCACGTGCGGCCGCACCAGCGCGAGCGCCAGTTGCTGGCCCGCGTTCGTATACGGCGCGAACACGGTGTCCGCACCCGCGCGCCGCAGTTTCTGCTCGGCCTCCTCCTCGCCCGCGCGCGCCGCGACCTTCAGCGACGGGTTCAAGCCCTTCGCCGAGAGGATCAGGAACAGATTATCGGCGTCCGTAGCGAGCGCGGCAATGAGCCCGGCGGCGCGGCTGACGCCGACTTCAACCAGGGTCTGATCGTGCGTCGAATCGGCCGCCACGGCGAGCAGCCCGGCGTGACCGGCGCGCTCCACCCTCTCCGGATTCCGGTCCACAACCACCAGCGGAACACCCGCGCGCTGCAACTCGGCGGCCGCGCTCCGCCCCACCCGGCCGTAGCCGCACACAATGTAGTGCTTTTCCAGTTTCCCGATCATTCTCTTCGTCCGCCGCTTCCCGAAAAACTCGCTGAACTCCAACTCGACGATCGTTTGCGTCATCAGGCCGATGCCGAAAAATAGCGTACTGACGCCGAAGATGATGACGAACGAGTTGAAGATCCGCCCCGCCGTGTCGAGCTCGTGGATCTCCCGGTAGCCGACCGTCGCGATCGTGGTCAGCGTCATGTAAAAGGCGTCGAACGGCGGGTATCCGGCGATGAAGACGAAACCGGCGGTTCCCATCCCCAGCACCAGCGCGATCGCCGCAGCCAGGTACAGCAACCGGCGCTTCAGTTTTTCCATGGCGCCCCTGGGATCGCGGCCAAACTCCGGGGCAGGCCGCCCGGCCGCCGGCGGACCCCCTGGTCCGGCTTTTCGCGCGAGGCAAGCAGGCCGGCCGGGTGGCCGGTTGCAGACCTCTGCCCCACAATCCTCACCCTACACTCTCCTCGCCACCAGCAGCGTCATATCGTCCTGAAGCTCGGGCGACCCCGTCCACACGCGCACGGAATCCAGGATCGCCGCCACAATCTCTTCGCAGCTCCGATCCTGGTTCTTCAAGATGATGCCGGAGAGCCGGTCCTCGCCGAACTGCTCGCCGAACTCGTTCTCCGGCTCGCTGATGCCATCGGTAAAACACACCAGCAGATCCCCGGGCTTCATCTCGCACGAGCTCTCGTCGTACCGCGCAAAATCGAACGCTCCCACCACCGTGCCGTTCACGTCCAGCCTGGTGACCTGGCCGCCGCGCAGCAGAATCGGCGGCAGATGGCCCGCGTTCGTATATGTTATTCGGCCGCTGGCGTCGTCGTAGAGCGCCAGGCAAAAGGTGGCGAATTTCTCCGGCGGCGTGTAGGCATGGAGCTGCTGGTTCAGCCGCGTCACGAGCGCCGCGGTGGACAGCCGCTGCGTGCTGCCGCCGTTGCCGGCCGCCGCCGCGCGTTCGCGCGCCGCGCGGAGCTGCGTGCGCATCGTGGATTGCACCGTCGCCATCAGCAGCGCCGCTGAAATCCCTTTCCCCGAAACGTCGCCGATCGCGAGCGCGATCTGCGAGTCCTCGATGTTCATGAAATCGTAGTAGTCGCCCGAGATCAGCCGCGCCGGCTGGCAGGTGGCCACCATCTCGAGCGTCTTCGAGACCGGCTTCGCCTTCGGGAAGAGCTGGTTCTGCACCTCGCGCGCGATCTCGATCTCCGATTGCAGGCGCTCCTTCTCCTTCGCCACCTGGATCAACCGCTCCAGGTCCGAGGTCATGTTGTTGAACGCCAGGCCGAGCTCGGCGAGCTGGTCGTTGCCGTGCACCTCGATGCGATGCGAGAAATCGCCGGCGCCGACCCGCTGCGTGCCTTCGTACAATCCGTTCACGGCGCGCGTCATCGTGCGCGTGATGCGCACGCCGATGAAGATCGAGAGCAGTTCCACGATCAGCAAAGCGACGCCGACAACCGTGAACAGCAACGACGCGAGCGAAGCCGGCGTGAGGCCTTCCAAATCGACCTTCTGCCCGAACATCGTCCGCAAGACCGCCGAATAGCGCGTCAGAACGCCGATCGCCCCCGCTTCCGTCTTGTTCGGCGTCTCCCAGATCGAGACCAGCACCGGCGTAAAATACGCCACCTGGAAATCGAAGCGATTTACGGGCTTCGGCACGTTGTTGCGGTTGAAATCCTTCTGGCCGAGAGCGATGCCGGTTCTGCCCGGCTGCCCGGGAATCGGCCGCCTTGCCGCCAGCGCAACATCGCCCAGCGCCGGCACCAGGCGCGACAGCGCATCGGAGCTCATCGGCGCCATCATGAGCACTTCGACGTTGCCGCGAACCGCGTGCGCCCACAGATAATGCGCCTCGCCTTTTTGCAGAAGACCGCTCGCGTCGCGCCAGCCGGCCGGCGGCGGCTCGATGGAGGCGTCCTCCGGGTAGCGCCACTCGGAGCTGCCGGTGCGGACCAGCATCTGAAAACCGGGAAACCGGTCGCTGAAGTACGGAGCGAGCCAGCGCGCGCGATCCATGCGCTGCGCCGGCGGCGCGGACGCGATGCCCCGGGCCGGCCCGTCCAGCGCTCCGGCCCGCCGCTCGATCTCCGTGGAAACGAGGTACGCCGCCATCTGCCCGCTCAGAATATATGCCGCAACCCCGGCCATCACCAGCATCAACAGAATGGGAACGATGCCGATGAACACGTAGGCAGCCAGCAGCCGGTATCGCAGCCGCCAGATAGCCTTCGTGAACCCGATGAGCAGCCAGCGGAACGCGGCCGCCACCCCGAAGGCGAAAGCCAGAAAAACAACCAGCGCGCTCCAGCCGCTGCCCGGAAATCCGTACTTGCCGGCGAGCGCCAGCGCGAGCAGCCCGACGAAGGCCTTATCGAGCCGGCTCAGCCTGCCGAAAACCCGGCGCACACGCACCACGAGCTGTCGCAATCCCGACGCCACGGCGGTATTTTAGCATCCGGTCAGCCGGCACGGTCTATAATGGAGCCCGAATCCTGAATGGCCATCGGGGAGGCAGTGCTTCTCGGCTTCTCGTCCGGGCCCGCATGCATCGCTTCCTGCGGGCCGGTGCTGCTGCCGTGGCTGGCCGCCGAAAAGCGTCGCGTTTCGCCGACCTTCGGCCTGCTCGCCGGCTTCCTTGCCGGCCGTTTCGCGGGTTACCTCGCCTTCGCCGTCCTGGCGTGGGCGGCCGGGACAGCAGTGCCGGCCGCGGGGCATTCCCTCGTCTTCGGCATGGCGCACGTCGCCGTAGCCGTCCTGCTCGGCCGGCAGGCGCTGCGCCTCGGCCGTGCGAAGCAGCCATGCGGCCAGGCTTGCGCCTCCTGTGCCGCGGCGAAGCGCCCGACGCGGCTGCCCGAAGCCGGCCCGGCCGCCCTCGGCCTTCTCACCGGACTCAGCATCTGCCCGCCGTTCGTCGCCGCTGCCGCGCGCGCCGCCGAAACAGGCAGCCTGTTGCTCTCGCTCGCGTTCTTTTCCCTTTTTTTCGTGGGAACCGCCGCCTGGTTTCTTCCATTTGCCGGCGCCGGACTGTTCGAAAAGCTGGAGCCCGTTTCGCAGGTGGCGCGGTTTGTCATGATGCTTCTGGCCTGCTACTACGCCTACCTCGGCCTCATGGCTCTGGCCGGGAGTTTGTTCCATGCCTGATAAAACCGCCGTCTCCGGGAGCACGGGCCGGGCAATCCTGCTCACCATCCCCATGCTGCTGTGGACGCTACTGATGTTCTCGCGCGTCCTGGTGGTTCCGCGCACCGCCGATCGCGTCGCCGCAATCATCACGGCCGCGTTCATGGTCACGCTCTTCTTCCTCATGCTGCGCACGCAGAAAACCCATCGCTGGCGCCGCTTTTTTTTTGTAGCGCTCGGATTCCTGTTCCCCGTCGGCTTCATCTGGGACCTGATCGCGCTGCGCGGCTCCATGTCGATCCCCATCGAGCAGATGGTGGCGGGCAACACGCCGTTCTGCTTCATGGTGATTCCGCTCATCATCATCCCCGCGGCGCTGACAAAGACCATCATCTTCCCCGGCTCGATTTTGCCCACGTCGTCAAACCCGAACGCGATCGGCGCGATGATCGGGCTGTGGCTGGCGGGAACGCTGGTGCTCGGCAAGGGCTGGTGCAGCTACGGCTGCTTTTTCGGCGGCATCGAGGAGGGGTTCGCCGCGGTGCGGAAAAAGGCGCTCATCCGCAATATCGACCCGAAGTACCGGCTCGTGCCGTGGGCCGTGCTGGTCGCGGTCGTGCTCCTCTCGGCCGCCACTTTCGAGCCGGTGTACTGCAGTTGGCTCTGCCCGTTCAAAACCGTCACCGAATACCCGCAGATCCGCTCGCTTGAAACCGCGGCGCAGGCCGGCATCTTTCTTTCCCTCTTTCTCGGGCTTGTCGTCGTGCTTCCGGTCCTCACGAAGAAACGCGCGCAATGCACCTATTTCTGCTCCTTCGGCGCGTTTCAGTCGCTTTTCAACAAGACCAGCGCGGTGGACATTCGCATCCGGCGCGACCTGTGCCTGGACTGCGTGATCTGCCGGCGGGACTGCCCCACCGCATCGCTCAGCGAGGAATCCCTCAATACCGGCAAGCCGCTGCTCTCGTGTATGAAGTGCGGGGCCTGCGTGGACGCCTGCCCGAAGGGCGCGGCAGTCTGGCACGTGAAGGGAACACCGGTGGGCGCGTCACCGGAGCGCGCGCGTCTGCTTCACCTGTACGCCTCGTGGGCCTTCGCGACCATGTTCGGCGGCAGCATCATCGCGGGCGCGCTGGCGAAACTGCTCGGGTTTTTGGGATAAGGAGGCGTCATGCAGCGGCTGAAGACGGTTCTCGGACATTCGTGGGCGGCCGCGGGCATCCTGGCCGCCATCCTCACGCCATTCCTGCTGATGCAACTGTTCACGAGCGGAGTCGCGGCCACGGGCGTCCGCGTGGATCCGATGTACACAGGCGGCGAGGAGGTGCGCACCATCGAGCGCGGCCCGTACCGCATTGCGGTGAGCCGTGTGGCGGCGCCCATTGGACCGCTCCAGCGCGGCGAGCCGTACGTTCAGCTCGCATGGTCGCCGGCGGAGGCGCTTCCGCAGTTCGTCTCGGACGAAGTGGACATCGACGGCGACGGCAAGCCCGACCTGGTGGCGCGCTTTGCCGTGCCGCGCGATCCCGCCCGGCGCCTGCGCGCCGACGTGATCTCGAAAAACCCGCGCGTCCGCGAACTGCGCAACCTGGGAGCGGACTCGTTCAGCTCGCTCATCGTGCGCGCCGGCAACCGCATCGTCCTGCGCGTGCCGGTCCGCCGCTAACGAGCTATCGCCCGTTCGCGCGATACCACTCCAGCGTTTTCCGCAGACCTTCTTCGAGCGAGAAGCGCGGCGCATGGCCCAGGTCGCGGACCGCGGCGGCCGTCGAGGCCTGCGAGTGCCGCACATCGCCCGCGCGCGGCGGGCCGTACACCGGCGCGATCGTGACACCCTCGATCCGTTGCAGCGTCTCCCAGACCTCGTTCAGCGTGTAACGATTGCCGTTGCCGCCGTTGTACACCCGCCCGGAAACGCCCGGCGCGCGCGCCGCCTTGAGCGTCAGGTCCACGACGTCTTCGACGAAGGTGAAGTCGCGCGACTGCTCGCCGTCGCCGTGAATCGTGGGCGCGCGCCGTTCGAGCAGCGCCTTCATGAACACCGAGATCACGCCCGAGTACGGGCTCGAGGGATCCTGCCGCGGCCCGTACACGTTGAAGTACCGCACCGCCACCGTTTCGATGCCGAAGCAGCTCGCGAACACGCTCGCGTAGTATTCCCCGAGCAGCTTCTGCGCCGCGTAGGGCGATTTCGGGTTCGGCAACATCGTCTCGACCTTCGGCAGCACTTCGGTGTCGCCGTACGCAGAGGACGACGCCGCATAGAAGACGCGGCGCACGCCGCCCTCCGCGCACGCCCGGAAGATGTTGAACGTGCCGTCGATATTGGTTTCGTGCGAGGGAACGGGATCGCTGATCGAGCGCGGCACCGAAGGAATCGCGGCCAGATGGAAAACAATGCCGGCGCCGCGCACCACGGGCGCGATCTCTTCGTAGCGGCGCAGGTCGGCGCGGTGGATCTCGATCCGCGAGCAGACCTCCGCCAGGTTCTTCTCGTGGCCGGTGGAAAAATTATCGATCACGAGCACCTTTTCCGCGCCCTGGTCCAGCAGCGCGCGCACGAGAGCGGAACCGATAAACCCGGCCCCGCCGGTCACAACGTATTTGCCCATGAGTCAGGAGACCTCCGGTTCCTGCCGCAGCGGTTTCCTCGCCACTACCACGGCGGAAAGACCTCGCCACGGCAGCAGCTTGTCCACATGCCGCCAGAACCACAGTGATTTATCGAACGCCTTCAGCGTGATCTTGCTGATCGACGAGCGCCCCAGCAGCCCGCCGTAAACGCGCCAGGCCAGCGCGCCGATCTTGTTCAACTCGTAGACCGCTTCGATCTCGAGTCCCGCCTCGACGGCCAGCCCGCGCAGCTCATGCATTCGGAAGCGGCGCAGATGGCCGAGCGCGCGGTCGATGCCGCAGTAGAGCGAAGGCCCCTGCGGCGCCAGCATCAGTAGCCTCCCGCCCGGCTTCAGCGCGCGTTGCATCCACACCACCGTCCGCCCGGGCTCTTGAAGCAACTCGAGCACGTTCAGGCACAGCACCGTGTCGAAAGCGCCCTCCGTCCCCTCGAAACCGGCGCCCGTGTCCGGGTCGAGCGTGTGCACATAGACGTTCGGCGTGCGCAGGAAACGGTTGCGCAGCGCGTGCAGGTACAGCGGATCCTTCTCGCAGGCGACGTATTCCAGCCGCTTGCCCATCAGCCGCCCCGTCATGTTCCCGATGCCCGCGCCGATCTCGAGCACCGTGTCGCCCACGTGCGGCCGCACCACCCGCGCCAGCCAGCTCAGGTATTGCGGCGTGCCCGTCAGGTTGTTCAGCATGCCGCGGCCGTACGGCGCCACGTACAGGTCGTCGATCAGCCAGAAACGCAGCACCGTGCCCAGCGCCTTCAGCCCGTCCTTCCAGCCGATCTTCTTCCCTTCCTCGTACGTCCGGCCGTGATAGCTGATGGGCACCTCGTAGATCCGCAGCTTGCGCTTGGCCGACTTCATGACGATCTCCGGCTCGAAGCCGAAGCGGTTCGAGCGGATCGGGATGCTCTTCAGCAGGTCGGTGCGGAACGCCTTGTAGCACGTCTCCATGTCGGTCACGTTCAGGTTCGAGAACATGTTGGAGACAAGCGTCAGGCCCTTGTTGATCATCGAGTGCCAGAACAGCAGCACGCGCGTCTGCTCGCCGGCCAGGTACCGCGAGCCGAAGACCGCGTCGGCATGGCCGTCGAGCAGCGGCCGCAGCAGCCTCGGATACTCGTTCGGGTCGTACTCAAGATCCGCGTCCTGAATGATACAGAAATCGCCCGTCGCCTTCTGGATCGCGGTGCGCACGGCCGCGCCTTTGCCCTGATTGACGTCGTGACGGTACAGCGAAATCGAGGGCTCGGCTTCGGCGATGCGCTTCAGGATCTCCCACGTCCCGTCGGTCGAACGGTCGTCCACGATCACGAGTTCCCTCTCCATCTGCTCCGGCAGCGGCGCGTTGAGGACCTGCGCGAGACACCGTTCCACAACAGTGCGCTCGTTATACACCGGCATCAGGATCGAGAGTCTCATCCGTTTCCCCCAGTATAATAAGTTGACGGCATCGGAGATTCCGGCCGGTTTGGAAGAGGGTATGAAATCAACTTCGGGTAAAATTGTTCTGGAGACGGATCTGCCGGGCGTCGAGCGTCACGGCAGGGGCAAGGTACGCGACGTTTATTCGGCGGACGGCAAGCTGCTGATCGTCGCCACGGATCGCATTTCGGCCTTCGATTACGTGCTGGCCACCGGCATCCCGGACAAGGGCAAGGTGCTGACGCAGCTTTCCGTGTTCTGGTTCGATTTCCTCAAGGACCTCACGCCGACGCATTTCCTGACGTCGCGCGTTGAGGATTACCCGGCGCCGCTCAACCGTTACCGCGATCAACTCGAGGGCCGCTCGATGCTGGTGAAGCGCGCCAGGATGGTCGAGATCGAGTGCGTCGCGCGCGGCTACATCTCCGGCTCGGGCTGGAAGGAATACCAGCAGTCGGGCACGATCTGCGGCATCCGCCTGCCGGCCGGGCTCAGGGAAAGCGACAAGCTGCCGGAGCCGATCTTCACGCCCTCCACGAAGGCTCAAACAGGACACGACGAAAATGTTTCATTCGAACAGGTCGCGTCGCTCATCGGCTCCGACCTCGCCGGCCGCCTCCGCGACCTGACGCTCGCCATTTACACCCGCGCGGCGCAATACGCCGAAACGCGCGGCATCATCATCGCCGACACGAAATTCGAGTTCGGCTTCGTCGACGGCGAGCTGGTCCTGGCCGACGAAGTCCTGACGCCGGACTCCTCGCGCTTCTGGCCGCGCGAGACGTATCGCCCCGGCGGCGCGCAGCCGTCCTACGATAAGCAGTACGTGCGCGATTACCTGGAATCGATCCGCTGGAACAAGCAGCCGCCCGCGCCGGCGCTGCCCGAGGAAGTGGCGCGCAAGACCGGCGAGAAATATCGCGAGGCGTACCGCGTGCTGACGGGCGCGGAACTGAAGGCATAGCCGTGAACTGGCTCGACGTAGTGCTGCTGATCGTCCTCGCGTTCTCGTTTCTGGCGGGAATGATCAAGGGCCTGGCGCGCGCGGTGATCGGCCTCGTCGCGGTAATCGCCGGCCTGCTGTTCGGCTTCTGGTTCTACCGGCAGGCGGGCAGCTATGTTCCATTCATCGAATCGCGGCAGATCGCGAATATCGTGGGCTTCTTCGTCATTTTCATCGGCATCATGCTGCTCGGCGGCCTGCTGGCGCGGCTGCTCGAGAAGATTTTCAAGGCCGTGCATCTGTCCTGGCTGAACCGCCTGCTGGGCGGAGGCTTCGGCCTGGTGCGCGGCATCGCCATCTCCGCCGTTCTGATCGTCGTGATCATGGCGTTTTCGCTTCGATCGCCGCCGCCTTCGGTGGCGAACTCGCGCGTGGCGCCATACGTGATCCACGGCGCGCGGGCCGTTGCGGCGGCCGCGCCGTACGAGGTCAGGGAAGGCTTCCACAAGAGCTACACAAAGCTGCGGGAAGCCTGGACCGGCGCGGTCAGGAAAGGCGCCCACAAGCTTCCGGCGGACAAACTCTAGTCATGGCGCTGGCAATCTTCGACCTGGATGGCACGCTGATCGACTCGAAGCTCGACCTGGCGAATTCCGTGAACGCGACACGCGTCTACATGGGCCTCGCGCCCCTCGATCACGACCGCGTTTACTCCTATATCGGCAGCGGCGCGCCGGTGCTGATCCAGCGCGCGCTCGGCGCCGAGGCCGGAAGCGACGAGGTGGCGCGGGCGCTCGAGTTCTTTCTGTCGCATTATGACGAGCACAAGCTCGATCACACCAGGCCGTACCCCGGCATCGTGAACGCGCTCGATGAGCTTCGCGCCGCCGGCTGGCAAATGGCTGTGCTCACCAACAAGCCCGTGAACATCAGCCGCCGCATCGTCGATGGCCTCGACCTTGCGCCCTATTTCGCCCGCGTCTACGGCGGCAACAGCTTCAAGGAAAAGAAACCCCACCCGATCGGCGTCGAAACGCTGCTGGCTGAGCTTCACGAGCGTCCCGCCGATGCCGTCATGGTGGGCGACAGTTGGGTGGACGTCCGCACCGCGCGCAACGCCGGCATCAAGGCTTGCGGCGTGAACTACGGATTCCAACCCGAAACGTTCGAGGTAGACCCGCCCGATTTTCTGGTGGACCAGCCCGGGGATATCGCACGGGCGCTGATTGCGGAACTCAAGATTCGAGGTGCATAGATAAGATGACATACAAGCCGGGCGCCAAGGCCCCCGCGACGGGAGTTTACTGGTGCAGCGTCTGCAAGCTGCCCGCGACGTTCACGAAGGATCAGGACCTTCCGGAGTGCCGCAACAAGTGCGGCCGCGGCCGCTGGGAACTGGTGAAGACGGCGGCCGGGCCGGCGAAGAAATAGCGAGCGGCTGGGAGGGCCGCCCCGCGGCGTGGCAGAACCCCGTAGACGCACCGCACGGCTCCCGCTCTCGTTTGCATACGGCTTTGGACAGGCAGAAGGCGCAAAGAAAAACCTGTTTTTCTTTGTGTCCTGGTGCGAAAAGACGGCCGCTCTCGCCATTACGGCAACGGCATCGCGCGCATGCGGTACGTTTTCACTTTCGCGATCAGGGCCTCAACCATCTCGAGCCGCGATTCCAGCTCGCGCCGATAGGCGGGCTTGCTGGTGTGGTGGATCTCCGAAGGCAACTCGGCGCGCTTGGCCTCCAGCAATTCCAGAATGAGATCCCACTCCGCGTCCACAAGTTCCGGCTGCGGGCGAATTACAGGATTCGACACAGAGGGCCTCCCGCCTGAAACATACCACTCCGGCCGCCCGTTTAAAAGGGCTTTCCCGAACCAAGCGCGCTTTCCTGCAGCGCTTTTTCACAGTTCATCTGATCGCCGCGCATCATTAATGAAGGTCGGGTTCACATTACCTACGCAGCCCGATCGCGCTAAACTAATCGGAGGAAAACCTCCATGTTAATCCGCAAGGAAGATGCACTCGAATACCATTCTTCTCCAACGCCCGGAAAAGTCTCTGTAGTCCCTACAAAGCCTTGCCGGACGCAACGTGATCTGAGCCTCGCCTATACGCCCGGCGTGGCCGTGCCCTGCCTCGAGATAGAGAAAAATCCCGGGCTGGCGTACCAGTACACCGCGAAGGGCAACCTCGTAGCCGTGGTGTCCAACGGCACCGCCGTGCTCGGCCTCGGCAACATCGGCGCGCTGGCGGGCAAGCCCGTGATGGAAGGCAAGGGCGTTCTGTTCAAACGCTTTGGCGATATCGACGTCTTCGATATCGAGCTGGCTACCGAAGATCCGAAGGAGGTCATCCGCGCCTGCCAGTTGCTGGAGCCCACCTTCGGCGGCATCAACCTGGAAGACATCAAGGCGCCCGAGTGCTTCGAGATCGAGGAAGAGCTCAAGCGCACGATGAAGATCCCGGTGTTCCACGACGATCAGCACGGCACGGCGATCATCTCCGGCGCCGCGCTCATCAACGCGCTGGAGCTCGTGAAGAAGCCGATCGGCCAGGTGAAGCTCGTCATCAACGGCGCCGGCGCGAGCGCCATTTCCTGCGCCGAACATTACATCCGCCTTGGCGTGAAGCGCGAAAACATCATCATGTGCGACAGCAAGGGCGTGATCTACAAGGGCCGCACCGCCGGGATGAACAAATACAAGGAGCGCTTCGCCAGCAACACGGAAGCGCGCACGCTGGCGGAGGCGTTCGTGGGCGCCGACGTGTTCCTGGGCCTTTCCATCGCCAACTGCGTGACCCCCGAGATGCTGCTTTCGATGGCGGATAACCCGGTGGCGCTCGCGATGGCGAACCCCGATCCGGAAATCGAGTACAACCTGGCTGTGAAGACGCGCGACGACCTCATCATGTGCACCGGCCGGTCCGATTATCCGAACCAGGTCAACAACGTCCTCGGCTTCCCGTTCATCTTCCGCGGCGCCCTGGACGTGCGCGCCACCGCGATCAACGACGAGATGAAGCTCGCCGCCACGCGCGCCCTGGCCGCGCTGGCCAAAGAGGATGTGCCCGATGCGGTTCGCGCCGCCTACGGCGTCACCCGCATGGAGTTCGGGCCGGATTACATCATCCCCAAGCCGTTCGATTCCCGCGTGCTGATCTGGGAGGCCTCGGCCGTGGCGCAGGCCGCCATGGAGACCGGCGTCGCGCAGCAGCCGATCGATATCGAGGAATACAAGGAGCAGCTCGAGAGGCGCCTGGGCAAGTCGCGCGAGATCATGCGCGTTGTCATCCACAAGGCGCATATCAACCCCAAGCGCGTCGTCTTCCCCGAAGGCGACGAGGACAAGATCCTCCGCGCCTGCCAGATCATGATCGACACCAAAATGGGCACGCCCATTCTGCTCGGCAGCGAGGGCGCCATCCGCCGCAAAATGCTCAACCTGCGGCTGCGCACGGAAGACGTGACGATTATCGACCCGGCGAAATCGCCCGACCTCGAACGCTACGCCCAGGTGCTGTTCGAAATGCGGCAGCGCAAGGGCATGACCCCGCGCGAGGCGCACGAAGCGCTGCACAACCGCAACATCTACGCCTCGATGATGGTGCATTGCGGCGATGCGGACGCCGTCGTAGCCGGACTCACACAGCATTATCCCGACACGATCCGGCCCGCGCTCCAGGTGATCTCGGTCCGCGACGGAGTCAATAAGATCTCCGCCTTCTACATGCTGATCACCGCCAAGAGCGACGTGTACTTCCTGTCGGATTGCACGGTGAACATCGACCCGAGCGCCGAAGATCTGGCCGAGATCGCTATCCAGACGGCCGACGCGGCACGCCGCTTCAACATCGAGCCGCGCGTGGCGATGCTGTCGTTCTCGAACTTCGGCAGCGCGCGCCATCCGCTGTCGGAAAAGGTGAGGCGCGCGGTCGAGATCGTCCGCAAACGCGAGCCTACGCTGATGATCGACGGCGAGATGCAGGCCGACACGGCGGTGGTTCCCGAAATCCGCGAGGAGCTCTATCCGTTCTCGACGCTGAAGGGCCGGGCCAACGTGCTGGTCTTCCCGGACCTGGAAGCGGCGAACATCGCCTACAAGCTCCTGGCGCGCGTCGGCGGCTGCGAGGTGATCGGGCCGGTGCTCATGGGCCTCTCCAAGCCGGTCCACGTGCTGCAGCGCGGGGCGGAAGTGAACGACATCATCAACATGACCGCCATCGCCATCGTCGATGCGCAGGCGAACGACACCAAGTGCTTCGGCCAGTCGGCCGCCAACGACTAGCGAATCGAGGAACAACCCGGGCCATCGCGAAAACGGTGGCCGGCGCCTCTGTCCCAAGCGCTTCTTGCGCGGGGACAGCGGCGCCTGTCACCGGTTTTCGTGCCCGCGCGGCGAATTTTGCAAGTGCCTCGGTTTGGCTCCGCCCGCCCTTTTTCTTTTCACCACTTCACCGGCTTGCCCGGCTCCAGCGGCCACACTTCGGTCTCTCCCCTGTCCCGCAGCAGTTCGGCAAGCTGCGGCGGGCGCCCGGTGAGCGCCGGAAAGGTTCCGAAGTGCATCGGAATAATTTTCTTCGGCTTCAGCATGGAACACGCCAGCGCGGCTTCCTGCGGGCCCATCGTGAAGTAATCCCCGATCGGCAGGATGGCCAGCTCCGGATGGTATAGCCGCTCGATGAGCTGCATATCCGTGAACACGGTGGTGTCGCCGGAAAAATACAGGGCGCGGCCGTCCGGGAAGCGCAGCACGTAGCCGCACGCCTCGCCGCCGTAAACCATGCTGTCGCCGTCCTTGATGCCGGAGCTGTGCAGCGCGTGCGTCATCGTCGCCTTCACCGGCCCCACCTGCTGCGTGCCGCCCTTGTTCATCCCGTTCAGGTTCCCGACGCCTTTCGAGCCCAGCCACTCGCAGATCTCGTAGTTCGCCACCACCTGCGGCGAGAACCGTTTCGCCAGCGGCGCCGCGTCACCCAGGTGATCGAAATGCCCGTGCGTGATCAGCATCGCATCCAGGCGCGAGAAGGAGTGATTCTTCGGGTAAGCGGGATTGCCGTCCGTCCAGGGGTCCATCAGGAAGACTTCGCCGGTTTCCAGGCGGAATTGAAAGGTGCCGTGTCCAAGCCAGGTGATTTCGAGCATGAGTAAGAGTCCTCAATCAGATGATAAACGGAGCGGGCAGCGCGTGAACAGGATCCGGCGCGCAACGATTCCCGGCTCGCGCGGAGGCGCATCCCCGGCGCGCTGATGCCGAAATTCCGCGTGCCTGAGGCCGGCTCACTTCTTCGGCATTTGTATGCCGTCGCCCAGCTTCGCGACGCCGGGGATCGACACCGGCAGCCGCCCCGTGATCGCGATCTCGCCGAACAGCGCCTTCACGGCCGCTATCTCCGACGGCGGTACCGTGCTGTAAGTCGCCATGTACGCTCCCGCCTGCGGGAAGCTGCGGGCCAGGTAAGGATTGCCGAACGCGATCAGCGCGATCTTCCGCCCGGCCGCGCCCAGCGCCTCGATGAGCTTCGGATAGCCGCCCGCCAGCGCCACGCTGCCGCGGTAGGCCGAGGCCTGGGCGAACGCCGCCACGACCACCGTGTCGCTTCCGGCCGTGGCCGCCAACGCCTGCTCGATATCGGCATCGCTCATCGCGGGCCACAGCGAGCTGACGACGGCCTTCGGCATGCGCTTGCGCACCTCGTCCGCGAGCTGCCGGCCCTCGGTCGAGCAACGGCTCTCCGGCAGGATCAGAAATGACACCGACCGCTCGGCCGTCACCGGCACGAGGTTGCCGTCGTTCTTCACCAGCGTCACGGCTTTATCGGCAACCTCCTGCGCTTTCGCGATGTCCTCGGGCGAATCGAGCTCGTCCATCATGGCATCGAGGTTCACCAGCTTGCTGCGGTTCAGGCCCACGCGCGCCTTCGCTTGCAGGATGCGCAGGGCGCTTTCCTCCAGGCGCTTGCGAGTAATGCGCCCGCGCTTTACCGCTTCGAGCACGCCTTCGATCGCCGTTTCCGGATCGGCCGGCATCAGCAGAATGTCCGCGCCCGCCAGCACGGCTTTTTCGGCGGCCTCCGCCGGACCCCACTGTTTCGCGACGCCCTGCATGTTGAGCGCATCCGTCGAGACCAGGCCGGAAAAACCGAGATCTTTCCGCAAAATGTCCGTCAGGATCGCCGGCGAGAGCGTGGACGGCACGCCGGCCGGATCGATCGCCGGCAGGGCGATGTGTGCGGACATGACGCTGTCGGCGCCCGCCGCGATGCCCGCGCGAAACGGCACGAGCTCGATCGCGTCCAGCCGCGCCTTGTCCACGTTCAGCACCGGCAGAGCCATGTGGCTGTCCGTGTTCGTGTCGCCGTGCCCGGGAAAATGCTTCAGCGTCACGAGTACGGCGCGCGCCGGGTCCGAATGCGCGCCTTCGACGTACGCGCGCACGTGCGCCGCCACGTTCTCCGGGTCCTCGCCGTACGAGCGAATGTTGATGATCGGGTTGTCGGGATTGTTGTTGACGTCGGCGACGGGCGCCAGGATCCAGTCGATGCCGAGCGCGCGCGCCTGCCGCGCCGTCACCGCGCCCTCCATCCGGCTCAGCGCCGGGTCGCCCGTGGCCCCGAACGCCATCGAGTGCGGAAATTTCGCGGCCGACATGATGCGCATGGAATCGCCGCGCTCGAAATCGCCGCCGATCAGCAGCGGGATTTTCGCCGCCTTCTGCATACGGTTGAGAAACGCGGCGGTCGCGTAGGGCTCGGAGTAGCGCGTGGAACCGTCCACGACGCGGTTGACGAGCGCGAGCCCGCCAATCTTCACCTCGCGTACCCAGTGCAGGTACTTCCTGTACTCTTCCGAACCGGAATTCGGCGCATCGCCGTAGAACGACATGAAGACGAGCTGCGCGGCCTTCTCGCGCAGTGTCATGCGCCGCAGCCATGCGCGCGCAATCGCGGATTCCCTGCGCGCCGCCGCGGCGCGCGCCGCGCGTTGCCGGGCCGGGGCGGCCGTCTTAGTAACTTTCTGCGCGGGGCGCGGCGCGGCGGCAGCCACGCCCGCGCAGGCCAGTATAAAAACGAATGCAAACCTGAATTTCGAGAGCACGTACCACTATATCGCGGCGGAACGCGCGTCAGGTCCTCCGCGGCGGTAAGCCGGCGCTTGCTTCAGTTCGCTGCGCGCCGCGATCGGCTCGAAGAGCTATGCGAGGCAGGGGGTTTCTTCGGCGCCGCGCGCCGCAGCAGGCGATTCACCGAACGCACCAACTGCGTCACCTCGTTCGCGCTCTTCGAGATGACGATATTGGCGCCGGTCGAGGCCTCGTCGAACCCGAGCGCATCGGCGTAGCCGGAGATCAGAATGATCGGCAGGTCCGCGCTGCGCTCGCGCACGCGGTTGATCAGCTCGAGCCCGTTCATCTTCGGCATTTTGTAGTCGGTGATGATGAGATCGAACTGGCCGCGGCCGAACTGCTCCAGCGCCTCCTGTCCTTCAGCCGCCGTCGTGATGCGATAGCCCAGCTCTTCCAGAACGGTCTTCCGCGCCACCAACCCCAGCTTGTTGTCATCGACCAGCAGAATGCGCGCGGATACGGTTTGGGGAGCCTGAGCGTTTCTGATCATGAAGTAGGCGAAGTTACCAGAGTCCGCGGGATGCTGTCAATGGATTTGTAACGGACTGGAAAATCGCGAGATCAGCGCCTTGACTTTTTGCTCTCTTTTTTTTCGATATCCGCTATTCCACCGGGCGCGGCGCAGTGTACCCGGACCGCGCGATGATTTGGTACTTGATCGGCTTGTTCTTCTCGTCCGTGATCTTCAACGGCTCGCCCTGAGGATTCACCAGTTGAACCGTGATCTTGCGAAATTTCCCGTCGCGCGCCTGGTTGGTCGGGCTATACGTAAGGGTATATTGGTGCCGCAAAGAATCCGAAATCGCCTGAAAAATACTCGGGAATTCCCCATAGAAGCGGGGGAAGAACGCCATTCCGCCGGTTTCCTTCGCGAACGTCCGCATCTGGTTGTCGGCCTGCAAAAAGTCCATGCGCGCGATCGGTCCCATCGCGCCCATGGCGTCGTAGTACTCGCGCAGCGCCTGCATGAGGCCGATGGCGTAAATCGGCACGCCTTGCTCCTGCAGAATCTTCCGCGTCTTGTCGAAGGTCAGCTTGCTGAAGGTGTCGATGCCGGAAGAGATCAGCACGATCGCCTTGCGTCCTTCGATGCTCGACATACGCTCGGCCGTGTCGGTCACGGCGTCGTAGAGGTTGGCCTCCGAATACGCCGCGATCTGCAGGCGGCGCATGGCCTCGTAGACATCCCGCTTGTTGGTGGTGAAGTCGCAGAGAATTTCGGGGCGCAGGTCGTAGGCCACCACCGCCACGTAGTCCTCGGGCTTCAGCGTGTCGAGAAAGCCGTAAGCCGCCGTCAGCGTCTGCTCCCAGGTGTAGCTCCAGTACTGCTGGAACAGGTTGCTCCACTCGATCACCATCGTCACGGTCATCGGCGCCTCGCCCAGACTGAACGTGGAAATCTTCTGCGGAACGTTGTCCTCGAGGATCCGGAAGTTGCCTTGCGGGATGTTAGGGATAAAATGCCCCTTGTTGTCGAGCACGGCCACGTCCACGGTCACCGTCGTCACGTCGGCCTTGAAGCTCGCAGCGTCCTGCGGCGTCTGATCTTTTTTGTCGAACTTGGACGGGATCTTCGGGCCCGCCGGCGTCGTCTGGGTGTCCGTCTCGCCCGGCTTGCGCGGCTTGGCGACCGTTTCGGTTCCCTGCTTCTTCGGGCCCTGCTGCGCGACAAGAATCGCGGCGCCGGCCAGCAGAACAACGGCCACGAGAGCAAGTATCTTCGTATTTTTCATGATCGCCCCTAACCGAAAACTATAGCAGAATACCCGGGATCAAGAGTTTAGACGCGGCAACGGGGCAGCAGGGTTTCAATGGCGAATGGCCCGTGGCGCATGCAACCGGGATTCCGGCTCTTCGTGCGGAGCGAGCCGGGCCGGCAGGCAGGCTAGCCGCGTCCGGCGCGGTCCGGGCGCATCGCCTTCGTTCGAACAGGGTGCGCGGCCTGCACGCACCCTGGATTTTTGACTTTGGAAATTTCGGAACAGGAAACTGGATGAGCGATGCGCAGATCTATTTTGCGATCGCGGAAACAGCTTTCGGCTTGCGGCTGCGGGAACTGCGCTTCTCCACCGGCGGCTGCCGGTCGCTTTTCTTGAGAGCGCTCAGCACGATCGGGGTCACGAATTTCTTTTCCCCAAAGTCGTCGAATTTGATAACGGTGTGTTCTTCGTTGCACGACAACACCGTTCCGAGCCCGAACTTCAGGTGCTCGACTTGCGCGCCTTGATTGTATGCTGGTCTAATTCCCATCGGTAATTATATGATAGCAGACCAGCAAATCAAAGTCGAATTGAGTTGTTTTAACCGCAGCAAAAGCTCCCCCCGGTCCGCCCGGAACCGGCGCAAACTGGCGTAAACTGAATGGTTTGCCGCCTGCCCTCCGCCGACGGCACAAGACGAAAAGGATTTGAAACCGAATTCCAGAGTTGATCGTCCGAGCATTGAAATGACACGTCCACTGACCGGCCTTCTTTCGCTGGCCCTCCTGTCAACCTCGCTCCCGCTCTTTGCGGGCCAGGTTCGCGAATACGCCATCATCCTTCAGGATGCCCCCATCGCCGCGCGCATCATGTCGCGCAAGGAGCTTCGCAGCCGGACCGCGCTCGATGCCGGCCGGCAGATCGAAGCGGCGCAGCAGGCGCTGCGCACCGCGCTGGCCGGGCGCAACGTGCAGGTGATCGGATCGGTGAAGACGCTGCTGAACGCGGTGTTCGTGCGCGCTTCCGGCGATCAGGCATCCAACCTGGCGAGCCTGCCGGGAGTCCGGCGGGTTGCCGAACTGCGGCCGGTGAAGCTGGAACTGGACAAGGCGCTGCCGCTGGTGCATGCGCCGCAGGCGTGGCAGACGGTCGGCGCATCGAACGCGGGGGCCGGCATCAAGATCGGCGTGATCGACACCGGGATCGATCAGAACCACCCGGGGTTTCAGGACAATTCGCTCACGCCGCCGTCCGGGTACCCCATCTGCAGTATTGCGGCGTACACGATGGTGAACGGCGTGAGCCAGGTGGTCAATAATCCGATGTCCGCCGGCGACTGCGCCGCATTCACGAACAGCAAGGTCATCGTGGCCCGCAGTTACGTGCAGATGGTCGCCGCAGGCTACGGCTCGGATCCGGTGAGCACGTCCGCGCCGGACGATCTTTCTCCGCGCGACCGCGTAGGGCACGGCACCGCCGCGGCCATGGTGGCGGCCGGCGTCCAGGTTGCGGGCCCGCTGGCGACCATCAGCGGCGTAGCGCCGAAGGCGTTCCTGGGGAGCTACAAAATCTTCGGCTCGCCCGGAGTGAATGACGGCTCGACGGAAGCGGCGCTGGTGCAGGCGCTCGAGGACGCGTTCAACGATGGCATGGATATCGCGACAATGTCGCTCGGCCTGCCGCCCTGGTTCGACTACAACGACGTGGGTTCGACCTGCGGTGAGCAGGATCCGAACGCGCCCTGCGAGATCGGCGCGCAAGCCGTCGAGCGCGCGACGTCTCTGGGCATGGCGGTGGCGGTCGCGGCCGGCAACGACGGCGACGCGGGCATCCTGTACTCCACGAACGGCACGGCCACCATGAGCACCATCCACACGCCGGGCATCGCGCCCGACGCGGTGACAGTCGGCGCCACGCGGAACGGGCACATCTGGTTGTCGTCGGTCGGGTTGACCGCTGCGAACGCCCCGGCGAACCTACAGTCCATCCAGGCGAAGTTCGGCGACGGGCCCATCATGGCGGTGAGCGGCCCGCTGCGCGACGCGGGATCTGCGTGCACGGCCATCTCGGGCTCGCTCTCCGGAGCCATCGCGCTCATCCAGCGCGGCGGCTGCTACTTCTCGGTAAAGGCAAACAATGCGCAAGCGGCGGGCGCCATCGGCGTGATCTTTTTCGACAACCAGACAGAGCCGCTCTTCACGCCTTCCGGCCTCTCGGGTACGGCGATTCCGGCCGCCGTCATCAGCAACTCAGACGGCATGGCGCTCCAGAGCTACATCGATTCGAATCCCGGCGCGCAGGCGAAGATGGATCCGACGGTGAAGGGCTTCGACGATCCCGACGTGAATACGATGGCGGACTTCTCCTCGCGCGGGCCGTCGATCGGCGGCGAGCTCAAGCCGGACCTGGTTGCCCCCGGCACGGAGATGTACATGGCTGCGCAGAACTTCGATCCGAACGGCGAGATGTACGATCCGAGCGGATTCACGATCGCTTCGGGCACCAGCTTTTCGGCGCCCCTGGCCGCAGGCGCGCTCGCGATCGTCAAGCAGCAGCATCCGGCCTGGACCGTCGGGCAGCTCAAATCGGCCGTGGTGAACACGGCGGATGCGCTCGGCTCGACGCCGGTGACCTCGGTGGGAGCGGGCCTGCTGGACGTGGACGCGGCGGCGCGCACCAACGTGACCGTGGAGCCCGCGACCGTCTCCTTCGGAGCGATTACAGCCGGGAGCCTGTCGGGCGGCGGGACAACCAAAGCATTGCGGGTAACGAACATGAGCGGGGCGACGCTGTCGCTGTCGGTCCAGGCAATCGTGCCGGATACGAGCGCGCACGTCACGGTGTCGCCGAGCACGATCGGGCCCGGCCAGACGGCGCAGGTCGGCGTAAAACTCTCGGGCAGCCTGCCGAATCCCGGCGACTACCAGGGCGTGATCACGATCACGGGCGGCGCGGTGAACCTGCGCGTTCCGTATCTCTACATGGTGGGCGACGGCGTTCCATACGACGCGTTCGCGATTTATAACGGCAGCTTTGTAGACGTGCCGGGAGCATCGATCCAGACGGTGCTGTTCCGCACCATCGATCAATACGGCGTGCCGGTGGTCGGCGCTCCGGTCTCGTGGGTGCGGGTGAGCGGCGGGCTGAGAGTGGATCCCAGCCCCTCCGGCGGCGCGGATGGCCAGACCTATCAATACGGCGAGGCGGGCGCATCGCTCATCCTCGGCAGCACGCTTGGCAATCAGGAACTCGACGCCCGGGTCGGATCGCTCACCTTCCCGTTCTACGGCTTCGCGCGTCCGGCCCCGGCCATCACGCCAAACGGCGTGGTCGATTCGGCCAGCTCGAGCATCGGGAAGGGGCTCGCCCCCGGCTCCTACGCCACGATCTGGGGAAATTTCCTCAGCGACTCCAGCGTGTCCTTCGGGTCGATGTTCCCGCAGAACTTCCCGTACCCGTACTACCTGCCTATTTCGCTCGCCGGCGTCAGCGTCAGCTTCGACGTGCCGTCGGCGAATATCAGCGTGCCGGCGCCGCTCACGTACGTCGGGCCGAACCAGATCAATATCCAGATTCCGTGGGAGCTGGCGGGCCAGACCTCGGCGCAGATGAAAGTCACGGTCCCCGGACCGATCCACAGCGCGGTTTACACAGTGCCGCTCAACGACTACGCTCCGGCGGTGTTCGAAAACCCGATGGGCTCCGGCTACGCGGCGGCGCAGGACGCCGATACATACACGGTGATCACCTCCGCCCACCCCGCCGCTAAAGGCAAGTGGGTGGTGGTCTACATGAACGGGCTCGGCCCGGTGAACAACCGTCCCGGCACCGGCCAGGTGACGCCTTCCGACCCCACAAAGCTGGCGCAGACCACGGCGACGCCTTCGGTGACTCTCGGCGGGCGTCCGGCGCAAATCTACTTCTCGGGGCTGACGCCGACCAGCATCGGGCTGTACCAGATCAGCGTGTTCGTGGAGCCGGACATGGCCTCCGGCGACCAGCCGCTCGTGGTCAGCATCGGCGGCGTGACCGCGAAGACCGTGAAGCTGCCGGTTCAGTAAAGCCCGTTTTCGGTTGCCGGTCGTCGGTTTTCGGAACTGACGACCGGCGGCCGACGGCCGATTGCCGCAAGGCTGATGCCTCGAACCAATTCCGCTATAATGCCTCTGGGAGCGTGTTTGCCCCTCCATGGAAGAGCTCAAGAAAAAACTCCAGGAAGAGATTGCGGCGCTCGAGAACGAGTTGCGCGTCGAATTGCCGAAGGAAATTCTGAAGGCTCGCGCGCACGGCGATCTCAGCGAAAATGCCGAATACCATGCGGCGAAGGAACGGCAGGGTTACGTCAACGCGCGGTTGAACCAGTTGAAGCAGCGCATGTCGGAACTGTCGATGATCGACATGTCGAAGATCTCCCGCGACAAGGTCGGGCTCGGGTCGGAGGTGGTGGTTCTGGACGTGAATAAGGACGAGGAGATCACCTACCGGCTGGTGACCAGCGAGGAAACCGACGTCTCCAAAGGCTATATTTCGACCAGCTCGCCGATCGGGCGCGGCCTGCTCGGCAAGGAAGTCGGTGACGTGGTGAAAATCCAGATTCCAGGCGGCATCCGGGAGCTGGAAATCGTAAAACTCACGACCATACACGATCTGGAAAGCTGAGCCCCCATGACCTACACGCGCGCGATCGGCTCCGTCTGCAACGTCGTAATTACGAGGATCGTGCGCTGGCTGGCGCTGTCGAAGATTCATCCCAACGCACTGACCTTCATCGGCCTGGTGATCAATGCGGGAGCCGCGGTTTTGCTGGGCGCCGGGCGATTCGCCGCGGCGGGCGTCGTGATCGTCGCCGCCGGGCTGTTCGACATGGTGGACGGCCGCGTGGCGCGCGAGACGAAACAGGTCACGCTGTTCGGCGGCTTTTTCGACTCGGTGGTGGACCGCTACTCGGACCTGGTTTTGCTGATGGGCCTGCTGGTCTACTACGCTTCGATCAACCGATTCTTTTACGTCGTGCTGACCGCGGTGGTGATGACCGGCTCGGTCATGGTGAGCTACACGCGGGCGCGCGCCGAGTGCGTGATTCCGAAATGCAAGGTGGGCTTCATGGAGCGGCCGGAGCGGACGGTGCTCCTGATTCTGGGCGCGCTGTTCAACCGCATGGCCCCGGTGCTCTGGGTGATCGCCGTGATCGCCAACATCACGGTGATCCATCGCATGCTGTACACCTGGCAGGAAACCAGGCGCCTGGAAGACGCGCAGTTGCGCGCCGTCCCGAACTCTACGATTCCAGAATCACGATAGCCATGGCCGTTTCGGCCGTGTGCGTTATCGAAAGCGAAACCGATTTCACCCCAAGCCGTTCGGCGATCGCCGCCGCTTCTCCGTGCAGGCACAGCGCAGGCTTGCCCGAGCGCATATTCGTCACCTCGAAATCCTGCCACTTCACGCCGCGGCGCCAGCCCGTGCCGATGGCCTTCATGCCCGCTTCCTTGGCCGCGAAGCGCGCCGCATAGCGCTCGTAGCGGTTCGCCTTTCGCTCGACGTAAGCGACCTCGGCGGGCGTAAAGACGCGCTCGACGAAACGCGCGCCGTATTGCTCGATGGCCTCGCGGATGCGTCCCACCTCGGCCAGATCGACGCCGGTCCCGACGATCACAGTCCGGCTCCGGAGGTCGTAAGCGTGATGCGCCCGTGCTTCACGCCTTTCGTGCTGATGACAGCGTCGCCGATTTTCTTCACCTCGCCGGCTTTGCCCTTCACGACCAGGACCTCGAGGCAGTTGTCGTGATCGAGGTGCACGTGCAGCGTCGAGAGGATGTGCTGGTGGAAATCGTGCTGGATGGCGGTCAGCTTCTCGTTCAGCAGGCGAACGTGGTGATCGTAGACGATGGAGACGGTTCCGACCACCTCGCGCTCGGGTTCCTCGGCTGCCTGCTCCACAAGTTCCCCGCGAATCAGGTCGCGAAACGCCTCCGAACGGTTCGTGTAGCCTTTCTTGGCGATCAGGCGATCGAACTTCTTCAGCAGGTCGGCATCAATCGCGACGCCGATGCGGCTCAATTCCCCCATGCGTCACGATTATCGTAATTCGGGGACAGGCTACGCAATCACTTAATTAATCCGAGCGTGAAACTTCGGCATTGAGGGGCCCGCGAAACTCGAGCGTGAAACTCCGGAATTGAGGGGTTTCGTAGCCTGTCCCCGAAACTCCCCGACGGGTTACGGCTAAAATAAGCACATGAGGGTTTTGTTTTTCAGCGGCAAGGGGGGCGTGGGGAAGACCAGCCTGGCGGCGGCGACGGGCTTGAAGCTTTCCCAGCTTGGCTATCGCACCCTGGTCATGAGTATCGATCCGGCGCACAGCCTGGCCGATTCGTTCGACCTCGAAGGAGAGTTATTCCACGGGCGCACCGCCGAACCTTACCGCATCAACGAGCGGCTCGAGATCCAGGAGCTGAACATCCAGCGCGAGATCCGGCGCCACTGGCGCGAGATCTCCTCCTACGTCATCTCCGTGCTGCGCACCACCGGCATCAGCGGCGTGCAGGCCGAGGAGCTCGCCATCCTGCCGGGCATGGAAGAGCTGAGCGCGATGATGTACATCAACCAGTACCGGCGCGAGATGCGCTACGAGGTGATCGTGCTCGACGCCGCGCCGACCGCCGAATCCATGCGCTTCATCAGCATGCCGACCACGCTCGACTGGTACATGAAGCACATCTTCCCGTTCCAGCGCAGCCTGCTCAAAGCCGTGCGGCCGATCGCCAATCGCGTGTCGCCGTTCGAGCTGCCCACGGACAACTACTTCGTGAATATCCGCGACCTCTTCGACAAGCTCGAAGGAGTGGACGAGGTGATGGAAGACCCCGAGATCACCAGCGTCCGCCTGGTCACGAATCCGGAAAAGATGGTGCTCCGCGAAACCCAGCGCGCCTTCGTCTATTTCTCGCTGCACGGGTTGACGGTGGACTGGGTGGTGGTGAACCGCGTTCTCCCGCGGCAGGTTCAGGATAATTACTTCAACGAATGGCATAAGTCGCAAGACCTCGTCCTCAAGGAGATCGATGATTATTTCGCGCCCGTGCCGGCCAAGCGCGTGCCGTTGTTTACTCACGAAGTATTGGGCCGCGAAAGGCTGGAGGAGTTGGCGAAGGTGCTGTATGCTGAGGGTGAAGATCCGGCAGCCGTGACCCGCGTCGAGAAGCCGTACACGTTCGGCAAGCAGAACGGCCATTACGAAGTCAGCGTGCTGCTGCCGTTTGCGACCAAGGGCGAAGTCGGATTGTTCAAGAAGGGCGACGAACTGGTGGTGGAAATCGGAACGTTCCGGCGGCACATCGGGCTGCCGACGTCGATGGCCGCCCTGGTTCCCACCAAGGCAAGGCTGGAAAACAGAATCCTTACCGTCGAGATGAAGGAGGCCCAGCAATGAACGAGCAGCAAACGCAGCCGCAGCCGCCCCGCGAGCACCGTCATGAAGCGTGCCTGTGCTGCCTGGTGATGGATCAATTGAAGGAGCGGCTGGGGGTGAGATCCGAGCCCGTCCGCCAGCACTTGAGGAATTCGCGGATCGAATTCCTCAAGGCGATTCGCGCCGTCATCGACGAGCGAATCAATTACCTGGCGCGCACCGGCGAGCAGCAGGGCACGAAAGTCGTCGTCGAGTAGCTATCCGCGGCGCCCGCCGCCTCCGTGGAAGCCGCCGCCCCCGCGGAAGCCGCCGGCGTGGAAGCCGCCCCCTTCGTGGAGTTCGCCTCCATGGAAACCGCCTTCATGGAAGCCCCCGCGATAGCCGTGCTCGAAACGCTCGCCATGCCCGTAGAACCTGGGATACCCGTAAACGCCGCCGAAGCCGAACCCGATTCCCAATCCGTAGCCGGGCCCGATGAACGGGTAGCCGAAAGGACCATAAAACGGACCGTAGCCGGGCATCCAGGCGTAAGCGCTCCAGTAGGGATCCCAATACCAACCCGGCCCATACCAGCCGCCGTACAGGTAGATGGTGCGGGCCATCTCCGTGTTGGCCTCCGATTCATATTCGCTCCGCAGCCGGCTCCAGCGATACAGCGCATCCTGCTCGGCCGCGGTCTTGTCGAACTCCCGCGGCTTCAACTTCCCCGCCTCGGCCAGCAGCAGCTCGTGGCCGCCCTTCACCTTCACCTCCCGTTCGCCGGTCAGGACCTTCGCCTGGCCTTCGAACACCATTGCCGCGGGCGGATTCGCGTTGAACTCGTACAGCCCTCTCTTTTGGATATGGGCCGTAGCGCCGTCAACAACCACGTCCAGATTGTTCTGTTTGTAAAGCTGGTCCACTTCGAGCATCGCCGATCCGTGGAGCAGATCGACTTCCGTGTTGGCCAGGCCCGGCGAGACCATGCGGAGCGAACTGTCGTTGCCCAGCCGCAGGAACACCCCCGGCGTCAGCAGCAGTTCGACGTTTCCACGCTGCGTGTCGAGTTCCTGGCCGCTATGCAGGCGGGTGTTCCGAACCGATTGTTGTGTCAATTCCTGGCCATTCAGCGAGGCCTGCCCCTCGACGTAGTTCACGGTTCCCGGGGTCACTTCCGTGCTGGGCTGGCCGAACGCCAGCGCGGACGAGAGTACGAGCCCCAGACCCATCCCCCATTTCCGTCCCATGTTGTTGTGCCTCACTCCGAGTGACGCTGAGGAATGAAGCAGCGTTCCGGGGCGATTGTGACGATTTGTAACGAAGCCCCACTATGGGGGGGCAGGCGCTTTCGCCTGCCACTCTGAATATCGCAAGCGGACCTAATCTTTCAGCGCGACGAGGGTCGCGCCCGCGCCGCCTTCGTTCTGCGACGGCCGGCTAGGAGCAGTTCGGCGCTGCTGCGGCCTTCGGTAAGGTGAGTGCCTTTGCCGGTCCGCCGATTGCCTGGCCGAAGCCCTCGCAGGACGGTTCAGGCGCGGAGACCCGATTCCGCTCCCTTACGCTGCGTTCGGTTTCAGTGCCGACTGTACGGCCTTCGGATTGCGCTCAATGACCCGGAGGTATGTCAAGACCGCGGCATCCGGGAGACGCCGCGCTTGCTCCCACTCCTGCAAAGACCTCAAACTCAGCCCGAAGCGTTGGGCGAACTCCGATTGGGATAACCCCAGTTCTTCACGAATCCCGCGTACGCGACGCGCAAATTCGAGCGCCTGCACCTCGCGCATTGCTCCAATCAGCCTCTTTCCGGCTGCGGAGTGTTTTCGCGTTGGCTGCTTGCTCCGCGTCATTGAGACTCCTCCAACATCGAGACGATGGCTCGCAGTTCCCGCTTATCGGCGGGTGTCAAATCGGCCTTCTCATTTTTCGCGTAGATATCGAGCATGTAAACGATCCCGCACACCGCCGCGTTTTCCCATTCCGGCTCGCGCCCATCGCGCCTTCCGAATTCCACCCGTCCCGGCGACTACGGGATGAGCATCGGGCCGCTCCGAAATGCTCTGTTCGAGACGTGCGATTTCCGACTCGGGCAACAAGCGTTTCGCTCGACGGGAGAACCTCGTCGTTCGGACGGGGGTAGCCACTCATCGCCATTATACGTCAATGCCGGATGGTGAAGAGGCCATGCTCCCATAACGGGGTAAACACGCCGATGCGGGGTGGCGGCGCGCGGTAAGGTAGAGGCAAGTAGAGCGCACGGGGCTGATGCCCGATTCTGCCGGTCGTGGCGTGCGCGATTGCGAGGCCGGGTTATTCCTTCAGCTCGACAATAGTCGCGCCCGCGCCGCCTTCGTTCTGCGAGGCCGGGTAAAACTTCTCGACACTGGGGTGCGCCGAGAGCAGTTCTGCGATGGTGCGCTTGAGGATGCCCATGCCGTGCCCGTGCACGATGCGCACGCGGTTCACGGAAGCGAGCACCGCGCTGTCGAGGAACTTGTCCACCTTCTCGCGCGCTTCCTCGGCGCGCTCGCCGATCACGTTAATCTCCCGCACATCCACGTAGACGTCCGGGCCGGCCGGCCGGAAGGAAACATTCTTCGGCAGCTTGCCGCCCTCGCTCGCCGCGGGCAGCACTTCGAGCACGTCGTCCCGCGACACTTGCATCTTCAGAAACCCGGCCTCGACCTCGATGCGGTCCTCGCCGATCAGCCTGCGCACGCGCGCCGGCTCGCGCACGTTGCGGAGCCGCACGCGCGCGCCCTCGGCGATCTTCGGCGCCGCGAGCGCGCCCTGCTGCGCATCGGCTTTCGTCGATAGGATCGCGGTCTGCACTTCCTCGCGCAGCTCGCGCTTGGCTTTCGAGACCTGGCGCAGCGCCTGCGCCGCGGCGCGCTTCTGCTCGGCGCCCGCTCCGATCTTGTCGATGACCTCGAGCGCCTGCGCCTCGAAGCGCTCGAGCGCCAGCTCGGTCTGCCGCTCCAGCTCCTTGATCTTGGCCGACTCGCGTTTTGCCCACTCGTCCGCGAGCGCCCTCTCGCGCGCGGCGAGCCGCTCGCGGTCCTGCCTGAGTCCGTCTTCGAGTTGCGTGATTTCGCGGAGCCGCCGGTCGAGCTCGGCGAGGAAGCGGCTGATGTCCTGCTCGCGCGTGCCCAGCGCCGCGTGCGCTCTATCGAGCAGAGGCCGCGGCAGCCCGAGCCGCCGCGCGATGTCGAGCCCGGCCGATTTGCCCGGCGCGCCCAGCCGCAGCACGTAAGTCGGCTCGAGCGTGTTCTCGTCGAAGCCCATCGAGCCGTTCAGCACGCCCGGCGTGTTCGCTCCGTAAATCTTCAGCGCGAGCAGGTGCGTCGAGGCCAGCGTGAACGCGCCCGACTCGCGGCAGCGGTCCAGGATGGCGATGCCCAGCGCGCCGCCCTCCTCGGGATCCGTCGAGCGGCCCAGCTCATCGAGCAGCACCAGCGAATCCGGCGTGACCTCGCCGACGATGTCGCGAATGCGCGAGATGTGCGCGGAGAAGGTGCTGAGACTTTCCTGGATCGATTGCTGGTCGCCCATATCCGCCAGCACCTGTTCGAAGAACGGGAACTCGGCCTCGGCGCACGGCACCGGCAGCCCGGATTGCGCCATCAGCGCGAACAGGCCCACTGTTTTGAGCGTCACCGTCTTGCCGCCGCTGTTCGGGCCGCTGATGAGCAGCGTGCGCGTTTCGCCGTCCAGCGTGAGCGTCACCGGCACCACCTTTTCCTTGCGCCGCCTGAAAACGTCTTCGAGCAGCGGATGGCGCGCGTCGCGCAGCAGGATGCGGCGCGCGCCCGGAGCGCTGAACCGCGGGATCTTCGCGCCGAATTCGACGGCGAAGGTCGCCTTCGCGAAGAGCAGCTCGAGCTCGGCCAGGATGACCAGCGTCCGCTCGATCGCATCGTCGTAATCCCTGAGCCGCGCCGTGTACTCGAGCAGGATGCGGTGCACCTCGCGCAGCTCTTCTTCCGTCAGCCGCACGAGCTCGTTGTTCAGCTCGATCGTCTCGAGAGGCTCGACGAACAGCGTGTGGCCCGTGCCGCTCGCGCCGTGAATCACGCCGTCGATCTTGCGCTTCTGCCCCGCGATCACCGGCACCACGTAGCGCTCGTTGCGGATGGTGACGAACTCTTCCTGGAGCAGCCCTTCGTCCTTGTGCACGCGCAGGAAGCGCTCGAGCGATTCCTGGATCGCCGACTTCTGCCGTTCGATATCGCGGCGCAGGCGCGCCAGCAGCACGCTCGCGTGGTCGGCCACCGTGCCGTCCGGCAGGATCTTGCCCGCGAGGTCCTTGAGCAGCGAGCGGAACTCGCCTATGGCCGCGGCGCGCGCGCCGAGCTTCGGAAAGCGCTCGGCGACGGCGAGCAGCACGGAGCGGATGTCCGAGGCGCGGTCGAGCAGTTCCGAGAGCTGGAAGATTTCCTTGGGCTCCAGCGCGGCGCCCTCGATGCGCAGCTTGCGCATGGACTCGGCGGGATCGGGCAGCGACGCGAACCTCAGGCGCACCGCCGCGCCGCGCGCCGCGGGCTGCGGGTGCGACGCCGCTTCCAGATACGCGATCGCCTCGGCCGCCTCGGCCAGCAGCCGCTCCGCGGTCTCGCGATCGTTGACCGGCGCGACTTTCGCGAGCTCCTCCTCTCCGAGCGGGCTCGCGATATACCGGCCCAGCAGCTTCCTGAGCGCCTCGAAGTCGAGCAGGTCCGCGCTGGTGTTCCTCATGCGATCGCCTTCTCGATCACCGCCAGCGTGCCTTCGGTGATGCGGTAATTCCGAAGCTCCGAGCGCGGCACCCACTCGGCGCGCGAAACGTCGCTCGCCGCGCCGAGCCTGCCGCCGATCAGCTTGCAGAGATAATCGACCAGCACGTAGTGATATTCCACCCGCCCCTCGCGGTCGGGCATGATCCTTTCGAAGATTTCCACCACCGAGAGCGGCTCGACTTCAAGGCCGGTTTCTTCCAGCACCTCGCGCCGAACCGCGTCCTGCAAGGATTCGCCGACCTCGACCGCTCCGCCCGGCAGCGACCACTCGCCCTTGAGCGGATCGTGCCCGCGCTCGATCAGCAACACCTTATCGTCGTTTACAACGATGGCGCCGATGCCCAGAATCGGGCGCTCGGGATACCGCCTGCTACTTTTATTGCTCACCCTACCAGTATGCCGAAAACCGGTGACAGTATACTCATTTCCCGATTTTTTGCGCAGCTCTGCCACGTCCACCGATTCGCATGGAACGCCCTACTGAACACATCACGCCCGGCGGGGTTCGCTCACGGAGCACGGCGCGCGCGAGCGCCTGAACGGCTGCCGCGCCCCCGGCTCGCCGGCATTCCGCAACACCGCAATTCAGAGAAACTCGACTAATTCGGGAACGGCAGTTCGAAATCCGTCAGCCCCTGTGTTAACTGGAGGTGTACAAACCGGCGCGGGTCAGGTTTCCAGTTCGATGCAGACCACTCAGAGAACGATGTTGCGAGGATTCGATAATCGCCAGGCCGAAGGGCCTCGACACGGAAGATCCCTTCCGCATCTGGCGTGAGCATCATGTAGCCCGGCTCCGTGTTCACGGGCATTTCCGGCCAAATCAGTATCAGATAGTCAGCCGGATTGTGTGCGGTTCCAATAAGCCGTCCCTGCAAGGCCGGGGCGGATGCGACCGGGACGGCGACGGCGCTTGTGGGGCCGGTCCTTAGATCCAGAACCTCTCCGGTGTAGTAACACGAGCTTTGACTGCCCCCGGCGACGACACGATACCTGGCGGGAGCCAGAGCGGAGAGTATGGCAGGAGACTTTCCGCCTAATTGCAATTCCCGATCGACGTTCGCTCCCCAGTCTTCTACGGCAATGAGCCGCACCGAAATGCCGGAAGCACATCCTTCCCGGCTGTTGCCGATTCGCGAAGGGAGAACGAAATCGACTCGCCGGATCGCATGGTGATCGAGACATCCTGCACGTCCTGTTCGCCGACTGAGACTTCAGCGCGGCCAAATCGCGGATTGCGTCCAATCAGCCCTCCAAGGCCCCCGTTCAGTGAGGGCGCGGACGGCCCAATCGCGAGGACTTCATAGGAGCCCATCTGAACTTGACTGAAACGAAATCTGCCGCTGCGGTCCGTAAGAGTTCGCTCCACGGCGATATCCGGATGATCTCGCAGCACCAAGGTAACCAGTGCGGCGCCATCGTCTTCCATCGGATCTATGCGACCTTCTATCGAGTGCCCCAGGCCGGCACTTACTACGATGTTGACGTTGTCGTGTTCTTCTCCGCTCGCCACTAATAACGGCGGCCGCGCCTCGTGTTCGGATATGACCTCCGCTCCGGATGCCCGCACTACTTCTATTCCAGAGTAAGATACGCCTATCCCGTAATCGCCCGGCATGAGGCCGTACAGCCTGTAGAATCCCCGATCGTCAGTGCGAGTGACAATATCCCTGTGCAACCGGGTCAGCGACGACGATCCTGGCGCCCTGAAAAGGGGGAAAACGGAAGCGCCCGGCACAGGCACACCGGCATCTGTCGTAACTCGTCCTGAAATCACGCCTTCTTTCGCAAGCCGAAATACAACCGCGGCATCTCCGGATACAGTGAGAAGTGAGACGGCGGCCGCGTATCCCTGTTTGGAAACATCGATCCGATACCGTCCGGGCGTGATCCCGGTAAATGAGAACTCGCCCGAGTTGTTCGCCTTGACAGTAATGCTGCTGTTGCCCCTGGAGAGCGAAGCCAGCACAATGGTGGCTTCCTCGACCCGTTTACCGGAGTGTAGTTCAACAATCCTGCCATGTACTTCTCCGGCGACTGCCAAGGGCACGCACCAGGGGAGAAGGCAAACGGCAACGAACGCTTCTGATTTTAAGGGCATGGCGACTTCATTTTCCGGACATTACGTACGACACTTTGAGTCGCACCGTGCGGTTCTCCCGCGAGTCTAATTTCACCGCCTCAGCGGCTGATTGGTGCGCGAGGTAGAAGTCCGGACTAATCGCTAATGAGTCGTCCCAAAGGTCGCCATACGCAAGCAGCCGGTACGCTCCTGGTGGAACCCCATCGAAAACGGCGCGTCCGTTGATGTCCGTCGGGCGCGCAACAATGTCCTGGGGAGCCACCTGGCCTGGTAACGGATCGCGTGCGAGGATCACAATGGCGTCCGGCGCAGGCCGGTCATCCGCATCGGATAGATCTGGCACACGTATGCGCGTGGCGGATCCGCTCGACGCGGCTAACATTGCCGGCGATTACAGTCCAGGCCCGCCGGTCGCCATCCGCTTGAGCTGGCCGCAGGCGGCGAACACATCGCGCCCGCGGGGCTTGCGCACGAAGCACGGCACGGCGCGCGCCACAATCCGCTGGAACGCCGCCACGCGCCCGGGCTCGGGGGTCTCGAAAGGGATCTCCGGGCCGGGGTTCAGCGCGATCAGGTTCACCTTCGCGCGAAGCTGGCCCACCAGCTTCACCACGCGCCGCGCGTCGGCGTCGCTGTCATTCACGCCCCGGAGCAGCACGTACTCGAACGTCAGCCGCTCCCACGGCCGCAGCGGGTAGGCGCGGCACGCCTCCATCAGGTCCGCCAGATGATACTTCCGGGTGATCGGCATCAGCTCGCGGCGGCTGTCTTCGGTGGAGGCATTGAGCGAGATCGCCAGCTTCGGGCGCACCGGCTCACGGCCAAGCTCCGCGAACTTCGGAATGATGCCCGAGGTCGATAGCGTGATCCGCCGCGGCGAGATCCCGGCGCCCTCCGGGTCGGTGAGGATGCGCGTCGCCTTCACCACGTTCGCCAGATTGAGCAGCGGCTCGCCCTGGCCCATCATCACGATGTTGAGCCGCTCGCCGCCGACCTCGAGCCCGTTGTCGGCCGCAACCGCCAGCACCTGCCCGACAATCTCGCCGGCCGACAAGTTCCGCTCCAGGCCGAGCAGCGCCGTCATGCAGAACCGGCAACCCACCGGACAGCCCACCTGCGTCGAGATGCAGACCGTCTGCCGCGTTTCCTCGGGCATCAGCACGGTCTCGACGGTCTTGCCGTCGGGTAGCCCGAGCAAGTAGCGCCGCGTCCCGTCCACGGAATCGAATCGCCTCTCGATGGAAGGCAGCCCAAGCCTATGCTGCTCAGCCAGTTCGCGGCGCAATTCGAGCGGCAATGTCGAAATCTGCATCAGGTCGGGACGGCGCTCCCGATACAGGGCGGAATACAACTGCCGGGCGCGGTAACGGGGCTGAGCCGGGCCGAGAACCTGTTCGATTTCAGGCACTTCCAGCCCCAGAAGGACGGCCATATTCCTAGTGTATCCAAAAGAAATCCACCCCCGGAAGTTCGCAAACCGCGGCTCAAAATGGGAAAATACGGTTAGCGGCCGACGCGCATCCTTCAAAATGCCCGAAACAACACAGGGACCCGGGGAAATTCGCAAGACGCTGTTCGAGAACGGTGTGCGCCTGGTCACCGAGACCATGGCGCACGTCCGCTCGGTGGCCGTAGGCATCTGGATCAACACGGGCTCGCGGCAGGAGCAGCCGCAGGAAAACGGCCTCTGCCACTTCCTCGAGCACATGCTGTTCAAAGGCACCACCTCGCGCAGCGCCGAAGAGATTGCGCGCTCGGTGGATTCGATCGGCGGCAACCTGGACGCTTTCACCGCGCGCGAACTCGTCAGCTTCAACACGAAGGTCCTTGACGAACATCTGCCGATCGCCTTCGACGTCCTTTCCGACCTGGTGCTCAACCCGCTCTTCCGCCCCGAGGATATCGAGAAGGAAAAGGGCGTGATCCTGGAAGAGCTGAAGATGGACCAGGACAACCCGGAATACCTGGTGCACGAAATTTTCACGCGCAACTTCTGGAAGGACCAGCCGCTGGGCAAGCCGATCCTGGGGACCAAGGAGACGGTGCGCAGCTTCAGCGAGCAGATGGTGCGCTCGTATTACGCGCGCAACTATGTGCCGTCGAACATCATCATCACGGCCGCGGGCAACTTCCGCCATGAGGACATGGTCCGGCTGCTCGAGAGCAATTTCGCCGCGCTTCCGCCGGGACGGGAGATCGGGCCCGATCCGCAGCCGGCCACCTATGCGCGCATCGCCGTCCGGCATAAGAAATCGCTCGAGCAGGTGCACGTGTGCCTCGGCGTGCCGTCGTTCCCGCTGCCGCACGACGACCGTTTCGTCTGCTACGTGCTGAACACGCTGCTGGGCGGCGGGATGAGTTCGCGGCTGTTCCAGGAAATCCGGGAGCGCCAGGGCCTGGCCTACGCTGTGTTCTCCGAGCTGAACGCATACCGCGACACCGGCTGCATGTCGATCTACGCCGGCACTTCGGTGGAGTCCGCCCGGAAGGTGGTCGAGTCCATCCTGACGGAATTCTGCCGCCTGAAGCAGGACCCGGTGCCGGCCGACGAGTTGCGGCGCGCCAAGGATTACATCAAGGGCTCGCTGATGCTGAGCCTGGAATCGACCTCGAGCCGCATGGCGAACCTGGCGCGGCAGGAGATGTACTTCGGCCGCTTCTTCGATCTCGACGAGCTGCTCGAAAGCATCGAGAGCGTCAGCGCGGAGAACATCCAGCGCATCGCGCAGACCTTTTTCGATACCCGGCGCATCGCGCTCACCGTCCTGGGCAACCTGAACGGCTTCCACATCTCGCGCGAAGATCTGAAGTGCTGAAGCGGGTTTGGGGCCCGAACCGGCTTGCAGCACAGGAATCGGGAAATGAGTGTACTGTCACCGGTTTTTTGGCGCGGTGGCGATCAGAGTAAACTATTCATTTGCAGCAGATGAAGAAGTTCTCCCGCCTCGCGCTCCTCCTGTGCCTGGCCGCTGCGGCCGCGCTCGCCACGGATTTCGCAACCCTGAAGCCGCAGGGCTACGTCAGCGATTTCGCGCAGGTCGTCAGCCCGGAGAGCCGCGCGCAACTGGAGCGGTACTGTGCCGCGCTCGAACAATCCACCGGCGTGCAGGTCGCGCTGGTGACGCTGCCCTCGCTGGACGGCCAGCCGGTCGAAGACGTCGCCAACGACATGTTCCGCAAATGGGGCGTCGGAAAGAAGGGTCAGGATAACGGGCTCCTGCTGCTGCTCTCGATCCGGGACCGGCGGAGCCGGCTGGAAGTGGGCTACGGCCTGGAGCCGATCATCACGGACGGCGACGCCGGCGACCTGCTGCGCGCCATGCGACCTTACCTTCGCGCGGAACGCTACGGCGACGCCCTGCTCGAAGCGGTCAACGAACTCGGAACCAAGATCGCTTCGGCCAAAGGGGTCAACCTGCAGGCGCCCGCGCCTCGCCCCGTGCACCGGGCGCGCGGGGGCCTCCCGGGCGGGGTGTTGGCCTTTCTCGTGATGATGGTGATTTTCGGCGTCCTGTCCTCGGCCGGACGCCGCGGCCCGCGCGGCGGTGGCGGAATCGGCGGCGTCCTCCCCTGGATGATCCTTGGCAGCATGATGCGCGGGGGGCGCTCGGGCGGCGGATTCGGCGGATTCGATTCCGGCGGCGGGGGATTCGGCGGCGGCTTTGGCGGGTTCGGGGGCGGCGATTCGGGCGGCGGCGGCGCCTCCGGCAGTTGGTGACCGAATGGAACGCACACTTACCCAATTAGTGGACCGGCTCAAGAAGGCGTACGACGACCGGCTGGTCTCGGTAATTCTCTACGGCTCGGCGGCGGTCGGCGAGCATCACAGGAAATTCTCGGACCTGAACGTACTGTGCGTTCTGCGCGAGGTGACGCCGCGCGAGCTGGCCGACTCCACCCCGATCGTCCGCTGGTGGCGCGACCAGGGCAATCCCTCCCCGCTGATGCTCGGCGAGGAGGAGATCCGCCGTTCGACCGACTGCTTCCCGATCGAGTTCCAGGACATCAAGGAACGGCGCCGCATTCTTTACGGCAAGGACGTGGTGGCGGACCTGCGGATCGGCACGGTGTTCTACCGCGCGCAGGTGGAGCACGAGCTGCGCGCGAAGCTGCTGCGGCTGCGGCAGAAGGCCGCCGGGGTCATGACGGACAAGAACCTGCTGCGTTCGCTGCTGGCCGACAGCATTTCGACATTCTGCGTGCTGTTCCGCCACGCGCTGGCTATCGCCGGCGTGGACGCGAAGTCCGGCAAGCGCGAGGTGGTGGCGCAGGCCGCCGAGCGGTTCGGCATCGACGCCGCGCCGTTCAATGCCCTGCTCGACCTGCGCGAGGAAAAGATCAAGCCCCGGGAACTGGATCCCGGGCCGGTTTTTGGAAACTACTTGAAACAGATCCAGTCGGTGATCGACGCGGTCGACGCCCTGGAGAAATGACAGAGGAGTACAGGATGAAAGCGGCAATCATCATCGTTTTGGTGGTGCTGGTGCTGGGCGCCGTGGGCTTCGGAAGCAAGCTCATGACGACCCGCAACGAATTGGTGACGCAGCGCGAGGCCATCAACGCGCAATGGTCGCAGGTGGACGTGGCGCTGATGCGGCGCGCCGATCTGATTCCCAACCTGGTGGAAACGGTGAAGGGCTACGCGAAACACGAGGAGGGCGCTATCCAGGCGGTGGCGAACGCTCGCGCGGCGCTGGTCGGGGCGCGGACGCCGCAGGACAAGATCGCGGCCAACTCGCAACTGGAAGGCGCGCTGGGCAGGCTGCTGGTGGTGGTCGAGAACTACCCGAACCTCAAAGCGAACGAGAATTTCCTCCGGCTGCAGGACGAGTTGGCCGGAACGGAAAACCGCATCGCCGTCGAGCGCCGGAAGTACAATGAAGCCGTGCAGCGGTACAACACCAATATCGAGCTGTTCCCGAACAACATCGCCGCCTCGATGTTCGGCTTCACGCGCAACGACGCCTATTTCAAGACCGAGGGGACCGCGCGCGAAGCGCCGAAAGTGGCGTTCTAGCGGCGCCCGGCAGTAAATCACATGCACCTGGGACAGATTCGATTCGAGAATAAGGTCACGGCGGCCGTGTTTGACGGCGGCATGGCCCGGCCGGTGCCCGGCTACACGCTGGTGCAGTTGATTCGGAAAGCCGAGACGGAATCCATTCCTCTGCCCGAGCTCGCTTCGGACATGGCCGTGCGCCATCAGGAGCCGGCCGTGCCCGCGATTCCCATCCATCCGCCCGAGGTCTGGGGCTGCGGCTGCACGTTTGAGTCGAGCGCGACGTTTCGCGACAGCCGCTTCGAGGGCGACCGCGCCATTTACAGCGACCTGCTCTCGCGCGAGCGCCCGCAGATTTTTCTCAAAGGGACCGCGCGCATCTGCGTCGGGCCGGAGGAGCCGATCGGCATCCGCTTCGATTCGAAGTTTACCGCGCCCGAGCCCGAGCTTGCGGTGGTGCTCGGCCGTGGCGGCAACATCGTCGGCTACACGCTGGGCAACGACGTTTCGGCGCGCGACCTCGAGCGCGAAAATCCGCTGTACCTGCCGCAATCGAAGATCTATAAGGGATCCTGCGCGCTGGGGCCCTGGATTGTCACATCGGACGAGCTGCCGGAACCGGCGAAGCTCGAGATGTCCTGCGTCATTACGCGCGACGGGACCGAGCGCTTCTCCGGACGCGTGTCGCTCGAACCGCTCGAGAAGCGGCTCGCCGTCCTGATCGCCTACCTGCTGCGAGCCAACCCCGTGCCGGCCGGGACCGTGCTCCTCACCGGCACCGGCATCATGGTGGACGAGAGCGCCGCGCTCGATCCCGGGGATATGATCAGCATCGAAATGCGCGAGATCGGCCGGCTGAGCAACCCGGCCGCGAGAGTGGAGTGAAGCGCGTTTTCCTGCGCTTTTACGCCGAGCTGAACGATTTTCTGCCGCCCGAGCGCCGCATGACGGAGTTTGAGTACTCCTTCTACGTCGCGCCTTCCGTGCGCGACGTGATCGAATCGGCGGGCGTGCCGCACACGGAGGTGGATCTGATCCTGGTGAACGGCCGCTCGGTGGATTTTTCCTATGTGGTCGAGGACGGCGAACGCATCAGCGTGTACCCGGTCTTCGAATCCATCGATATCGGGCCGCTGGTGCGGCTGAGGCCGAAGCCGTTGCGGCAGGCGCGATTCGTACTCGACGTGCACCTGGGCCGGCTCGCGGCCTACCTGCGGATGGCGGGGTTCGACGCTCTCTACCGGAACGACTATACCGACGAGCGGCTGGCCGCGATCTCGAGCGCGGAGGAGCGCATCCTGCTGACGCGCGACCTCGGCCTGCTGAAGCGCGGCGCCGTCACCCGCGGCTACTGGGTCCGCACGACCAGCCCGCGCCTGCAGTTCGCCGAGGTGCTGCGCCGCTTCGATCTGTTCGAACAGGTGACTCCGTTCGTGCGCTGCCTGGCGTGCAACGCGCTGCTGGAACCGGCGGCGAAGGAAGAGGTGGCCGCTCGCGTGCCGGCCGCGATTCGCGCCAGGCACAACGAATTCCAGCGCTGCCGCTCCTGCGGCCGCATTTACTGGCCCGGCACGCATTACCAACGCATGCAGCGGCTGCTGGCATCCGCGCGCCGCTGACGGCGTGGCTTACAGCAGATCCAGGGGCTCCTCGGGCGTGGCCGGGATCGCGATCCGGCCGCGAACCAGCGAAAGGACGCCCGCCAGAACGGCGAGGCCGAGCAGAAACAGCACGGCATCGTGGAACGCGCCGGTCACGGAGAACCGAACCTCGCTGACTTTGCCGGCGCGCCATTCGCCGTTGTACACCTGCTGCCGCCAAGCCAGCACGGCCCCGGTGGCCGCCACTCCGAACGTGGTGCCGAGGCCGCGGGTCATGTTCAAAATGCCGCCGGCGACTCCCAGCCGGTTGCGCGGCGCCGCTCCCATGATCGAGGCATTATTGGGCGGCGTGAACGCGCCCAGGCCGAGTCCGAACAAGCCCAGCACCAGGAGCAACGCCGTTTCCGCGCCCGCCGGCACACGCTCCAGAAATACGAGCGCGACCCCGGACACCGCCATGCCGGCCGCCGTCAGCCCGCGCGAGCCGAAACTGTCGGCAAGCCGCCCCGCCACCGGCGCCATCAGCGCAAGCGCGACGGGCACCGCCGTGAGGGTCAGCCCGGTGCTTTCGGGACTTCGCCGCAGCGCGCGCTCCAGAAACACCGGGATCACGAACAGCGCGCCGAACAACACGGCGTAGGACAGCAGGCCGGCCGCGATGCCCGCGGAGAAGAGCCGGTTTGCGAACAGCCGGAGATCGACCATCGGGAAAGCCGCGCGGCGCTCGCGCAGCAGGAAGCCCGCCAGCAGCAGCGGCGAGAGCGCCAGCAGCCAGATAATCTCAGGCGATGCCCAGCCCTTGATCTGGCCCTGCGTGATCGCGTACACCAGCATGGCCGTGGCCGGCGCAAAAAACAGCAGCCCCAGCCAGTCGAACGGCTCGGCCTTCCCGCTGTGCTCGCTCTTGGGCAGGATCATCCAGCCCATCACCGTCCCCACGACGCCCACCGGCACATTGATGTAGAACGTCCACTGCCATCCCAAAGTGGAGATCAGCAGACCTCCCAGCGCGGGACCGACCGACAGCCCCACCGCCTGCGCCGCACCCTGAATTCCGATCGCGCGCCCCAGTTCGCTCTTATCCACCGCCTGGGTGATGATGGCGACCGAGTTCGCCTGGAGCATCGCAGCTCCGACGGCCTGTCCCACGCGCGCGATGATCAGCATTTCCAGGCTGCCCGATGCGCCGCAAACCACCGACCCCGCCGTGAAGACCACGAAGCCGAGCGTGTAGAGTTCCTTGCGCCCGAACATATCGGCAAGGCGGCCGAACACGACCACCAGCCCCACCAGCGTCAACAGGTAAGCGATCGCCACCCATTCGACGTCCGCCAGACGCTCGTGGAATACGTGGCGCAGGGTGGGCATCACCAGCGTGGCGATCGAGGCGTCCAGTTGTCCCATGAAGGCGCCCTGGCAAACCGTGCCCACGACCCACCACTTGTAGCCCGGGCGCCCGCGGAACCACTCGAGCGGGGCGCCGCCGGCAAATCCCCCGCACCTGCCCGGCGCAACGCGGGCAAGCTGCGGCGCCGCCCGCGCCGGGCCCGCTCTTCGTAAGTCCATGAGCACCTTCCTTGCCGGCCCGAATGCCGAACTAATACTCCGCGTAAACCGTTAGCTCGTCCAGATTCAGTTCCCGGACTCCGGGCACCTGCCTCGCCACACGCTCCGTTTCGCGAAACCCGCGGCGGCTGCCGATGTAGCCCCGGATGTGCACTGTGCCGCCGCGGGCCCAGACCTCCACTTCCAAATGAGTGGTTCCGGGGTCCAGGTACAGAGCAACCCGGACCCGGTTGGCGAGCGCGAAATTCCGGACGGCCGCCTGCTGCGCCGGCGTGAAGACGAACGCGTCGAGCCGCGCCATGTCGGCGATCAGCGAGGACGCCTCGTCGATGCCGGCGTGCGAAAGGTTGACGACGAGGTCGAACAGAGCCGGATCGCTCCACTGTTCGCCGTACAGGAACTGCACCCATTTCCTGCGCTCCTCGTCCATGCGCGCGATGCGGATTTCGGCCTCGGCCCGGCTCACTCCCAGGCGTTCCGCGGCCATGGCGATCCGGGACTCGAGCGGCGCGGTGATCAGCACGCGCAAAGCCGGCACGACGCCCCTCAGCAGCAGGTGGCCCGCGTTGCCGTGATAGATCACGTTATCGCCGGCAACCGCCTCGGCCAGCGCCGCCTGAAGCGCCGCCAGGTGCATGGCCCGCCTGTGCGTCAGCCGGTCCAGCAAGCCCGGAGCCTTCAGCAGCGCGTTCTTCAGGTCCTTTTCGCCCGCGCCGCTCGCGGCTGCGCGCTCCACCAGCTCGTCTCCATCGATGCAGCCATAGTTCAGAAGAGCGGCCAGGGATTTTGCGATGGCGTCCCCGCCGCTGAACGCGCCGCGCGAGATGGTGACAACAGCCATGAACCCTCCCGCCGGTCTTATGCCGGCGCCCCCGCAGCCGGCCTCGTAATGGTTACCTGCTCGACGCCCGGCGTGGCCCTCGCAATCCTTGCCACCTGTTCGCGCTCGTCCACTCGCGTCACATTGCCCCGAATCAAGACCCGCCCGTCCTTCGCCGTAACCTCGAATTCCAGGCGCGAGGTCGCCGGATCCGTCGCCAGATTCGCCTTCACGCGGCTGGCCAGCGCAACGCTGTCCATCCAGGCCTGGCAGCAGGCCGTGAACTCGAAACAGCGGCTCCGGGCCATGTTGGCGATCACGCTGCACGCCTGCTCGATGCCGACGCGCTCCAGGTTGAAGATGAGGTCGTAGAGCGCCGGATCGCTCCAGTCGACGCCGTAGAGGTATTGAGTCCACTTCCTGCGCTCCTCATCGTAGCGGCGGATCCGCGCGGCGGCTTCGTGGCGGCCGATGCCGAGCTGCTCGGACGCCAGCGCGATCCGGAATTCCTCCGGAGCGATAATCCGGACGCGCAGGATCGGGCCTCCGCCCGGAAGCAGCAAGTGGCCGGCGTTGCCGTGATACACCGCGTTGCCGGCACGCACTTCGTCCGCCAGAGCGGCCTGCATCAAAGCCAGGTAGGTGTAGCGCTTATGACTGAAGCGTTCGAGCAAACCGGGCGGCTTCAACAGGGCGTTCAGCAACTCGCTCGCGGATACACCCCGCGCGGCGACCTGCTCCACGATTCGGTCGCGGTCGATGCAGCGATACCCCAGCAAGTTCGCAAGGCATTCGGCCATGCGCTTGCCTCCGCTGAAGGAGCCGCGCGAAACCGTGATGACAGCCATCTGCCTCCTGTCGGGTTCCGGGCGTTTCGAAGCGCCGGAAAGCGGAGCTTCGGATGCTAAATGTACGCGGCGGTAAGGCGGTTCGAGTTCAGATCTTCCGGCCACGAGCCCGGAAGCGGAGAACCGGGGCGCAATAGCGGAACCCGGCTATAGCGGACAGCTACAACGGCCGCGCGCATCGCCTCCGCCCGGCACTGCTTTCTCCACTTAGATGGCTTGTGCTCCTGCGGCGAATACACAACGTGAGGGACGGAACACGGTTCCCGCTTCGCATCGAGCCTGTTCGAGCAAGCCCGACCACGCCCGACGCTGACGCGGCCCTGCTCGACGGGGCCTGCAAGCGGCTATTCGTCCGCGCCCCCCGTTTCGTCTTCGAGACCGTCGAGCAACTCCGGTTCCGCCGCGAAGCGCTTCAGCACGCGCAGCGACTCCCCGCCGCTGAACCCCGCGCCGCGCAGGCGGCGGTAGGCGGCGGCGAGGTTCTTCGGCTCCGCCAGGTAGGTTTCAAGGTCGCGCCCGCGGAACTTGCGCCTGAGGAAATCCTCGATCAGCCGCTGCTCTTCGACGCCGCCATAGGCCTTCTCGACGGCCTTGGCGGCCACCGCCGGGGCGACGCGCCGCTTGCGCAAATCCTGAAGCGCCCGGGCCTTGCCGAAGCCCTCGTTTTCCAGGCGCGCGGCGGCGTAGTTCTCGGCGAAGCGGCGGTCGTCGAGGTAGCCGTAGTCCTTGAGGCGCGCCAGAATGCCGGGAACGTCGCCGGCCCGCGCGGCGCGGCGCAGCAGCTTCTCCCGCAGTTCCCCGGCCGAGTGGGCGCGGCGGGCCAGCGCTCGCAGGGCGTACTCCCACAGCGCGTCGGCTTCGAGCGGGCGCGGCTTGGTCATTGGACAGCCCCGCCGGCCCAAGTGGCGCGCGCACCCCCGCGGCTGCGCAATCTTTGTGCGAGGCAAGCAGGCCGATCGGCAGCCCGGCGCGCCGGACTCTGCAAGCGCCTTGCGGTCGCACGCTCCACAACCTCCGTCGCCTTTCTTGCAGCGCCGGGTTCGATTGTCCGATAGTATGCTAGTATGCAGTTGGTTGAGCAGGCGTAACGATAGGGAGGGAGCATAATGGCGGAAGAAGGAAACAAGTTTTCGTACTTTGCTTTCGGCTTGGGCCTGGGTATTGCCGTGGGTGTACTATTTGCGCCCAAATCGGGCGAGGAGACCCGTGAATTCATCCGCGCCAAGGCGGACGAAAGCAGAGAGTATCTGAAGCGGCGGGGCGAGGAATTGCGCGGCCAGGCCAGCGACATGGTCGAGCGGGGCAGGACCGTGGTGAACCGCCAGCGGGAGAATCTCCAGTCGGCCGTCGAAGCGGGCAAGCAGGCGTACCGGGACGCGGTCAGCGGTCGTAAGCCCGAACCCGAAGTGTAGCGCCGGGCGCGATTCCATCGAATTCCGGTCATGTCAGACACGCAGAGTTCCATCATAGCGGCCGCCGCAGTCGTAGGCGCGGCGGCCATTGTCGTTCAGATGGCGATGATGATCGCCATGTACTACGCCATGCGCGCGCTTCAGCGGCGGACGGCGGCGTTCATGGCCAAGGCGGAACCGGTTGTCGAAAACGCGCAGCGGCTGGCGAATCACGCCCAGCAACTGCTGGAGGAAACGCGGAAGCACGCCTCCGACATCTCCGCACAGGCGGCCGAAGTGATGGCGCTGACACGCAAGGAACTCACGCGCGTGGACGAGGTGCTCGCGGAAGCGACCGACCGCACCCGGGCACAGATGGACCGCATCGAGATGGTGCTCGACGATACGGTCAACCGCTTCCAGGAAACCACCGCACTCCTGCAAAACGGCATCGTAAAGCCGATCCGGCAGATCAGCGGCCTGACTTTGGGCGTCCGCACCGCGCTGGCAGTTCTGTTCAACGGACATCGCCGGACAGTCGAGCAGGCCACGCAGGACGACGAGATGTTCATTTAGCCGGATAGGGCAGGCGCTTTCGCCTGCCCGGCTCCTGAATTACTCCCCGCCGCCGGCCCTCATTCGACGTAGACTATATTCGTGGCGCGACTCGTACTCCTTGCGGCTCTTCTATTTCCCGTCTGGCTCGCCAGCGCGCAGACGCGCGTCGCGGAGCTGGCGAAGCGCATACTCGATGCGGGCCTCGACCCCGGCGAGTGTTACCAGGTCCGCGATCTCCGGATTGCGCGCGAAGACCTGCGCATCTATCTCACCGAGGGATTCCTGATCTTCGGCAAGCCGGTGAACGGCGTTCGCCTTTCGGCGGTGTTCACCGGCGAGGTCGAGGGCGGCGACGCCGAAGTGCTGCTGATGCCGCCGCGGCGCTCCGAGCGGCTCTCGCTCGCCTCCGCCGCGCAGACGCCGAACCTCGACGAGCACTTCAAAGCGGGCGTCCTGGTCTTCACCGACGACACCTACGCCGAGATTGTCAAGCAACTTCAGGATCGCGGCACGGTAAGGAAGAGCCCCGAGCGGGGCGCGCTGCTGGCTGAGTCCTGGGAGCCGATCGTGCGGAACTTCGTCGCCAGCTTCCAGATTCGCCTCGTGCGGGACCTGCTGACCGAAAACCGCGCGGCCGCCGGCCTGTTCTACGCCGGTCTCAGCGGAGTGACGCTCGGCAACTTCGACGCCATCTATGACCCGCGCTCGTCCGAACAGATCACGGTAGGGAAAATCGCGGTGCGCGACGGCGAGCCGCATTTCGACATCTGGACGCAGTTCCAGGCGCGCGGCTTCCGCACGGGCCGGCGCGCCGCGCCGGGTCCCGACCTGGCCGTGACCGATTACCGCATCGACGCGGCGCTCGACACCGATCTGCGCCTCACCGTCACCACGCGCGCCACCGTCACGCCTGCCGCGGATGCCGCCCGCGTGCTGGCCTTCGATATATCGCCGCACATGAAGGTGAGCGAGGCCATCGTGGACGGCGTGGAGGCCGAGGTCTTTCAACCCGAGTCTCTTCGCGCCACCCTGATCCGCAGCGACCTCAACCAGACCTTCCTCGTGATTCCCGCGCGCCGCCTGGAGCCGGGGCACGAATACCAGGTCGAGTTCCGGCACGAGGGCGCGGTCATCACGAACGCGGGCAACAACGTGTACTACGTCGGCTCGCGCGGTTCGTGGTACCCGCACCGCGCGGGGCAGTTCTCGCGCTACGACCTCACTTTTCGCTACCCGGTCGATCTCGACCTTGTGGCCAGCGGCCGCGTCGTGGACGAGAAAGCCGACGGCCCGATTCGCATGACGCACCGGCGAACCGACGCGCCGGTCCGCGTGGTCGGATTCAACCTGGGCAGCTACGAGCGGCAGACGATCAACCGCGCCGGCTACACCATCGAGGTGTACGCCAACCGCGATGTCGAGACGGCGCTCGTGCCGAAGGCGCAGCCGCGGCCCATCGTCGTAGTCCCGCCTCTGCCCCGCAACCAGCGCTGGACGGTGGACCTGCAGCCGTTTCCCGTCGATCCCGCCAAACCCAGGCCCGCCGAACGCCTCGAGCAGATCGCGCTCGATATCGCCGACGGCCTGGAATTCATGGCGTCGCGCTTCGGCCCGCCGGTCCTCAAATTCCTGACCGTTTCCCCGATTCCCGGCCGGTTCGGGCAGGGATTCCCGGGTCTGATCTACCTTTCGACGCTCACGTATCTTGAGCCGCGCGACCGGCCGCAATCTGTCCGCGGCGACGAGGAGACCACGTTCTTCTCGCAGCTATTGCAGGCGCACGAGACGGCGCACCAGTGGTGGGGCAACGTGGTCACTTCGGCCGAGAACCAGGATGAGTGGCTGATGGAAGCCCTGGCCAACTATTCGGCCCTGATGTACCTGGAGAAGCGCAGCGGAAAACGCGCGGTGGATTCGGTTCTTACGGTGTGCCGCAACCGGCTGCTCGCCAAGAGCGGCGACAGCACGGTGGAATCGAGCGGCCCCATCGTGTGGGGCTTCCGTCTTCTGTATGCCGGCAGCCCGGACGCCTGGCGCGCCATCACTTACGACAAGGGATCCTGGATTCTACACATGCTGCGCCGCCGCATGGGCGACGAGCGCTTCCTCGCGATGCTCGCGCAGCTTCGCAAACGATACCAGTTCCGTACCGTCACCACCGAACAGTTCCGCCAGCTTGCCGCCGAGTATCTGCCGCCGAAATTCCCCGACGCGCAACTGGAGAGCTTTTTCGACCAGTACGTTCAGAGCACGGGCATTCCCACCCTGAAGCTGAGTTACTCGGTAAAGGGCAAGGCGCCCAACGTGCAACTGTCGGGAACGGTGACGCAGACGGACGTGGACAGCGATTTCACGACGCTCGTGCCGGTGCAGATTCAGGTCGCCAAGGGCCGCCCCATTGTCGAATGGGTGAGAACTTCGAGCGAGCCCTCGACCTTCAACATCACGCTGCGCCAGGCGCCTTCGAAAGTCACGCTCGATCCCGATTCGAGCGTCCTCAGACGTTAGCGGAAAATGCCAATTCAAGATCGCAAAGATAAGATCGTGCCGCCGCGCGCCGACGTGCGCGACGTGCCCCGCGAGTCCAGCGAAGCCGAGCCGCCACTGCCGCAGGTCCGGGTCTCCGCGCTCGTGGTTTCGTATAACTGCGCCGGCGCGCTGCGCCGCTGCCTGCGCGCTCTCGAAAATTCCGAAGGGCGCGAGCGCATGGAGATTATCGTCGTCGATAACGGCTCGCGCGACGAAAGCCCGCGCCTGGATTCCGAGTTCCCCAATTCCACTTTCCTGCGCCTGCCGCGCAACTTCGGATTCGTTAAGGCGCTGAATATTGCGATGCGCTCGGCGAAGGCGGAGTTCCTCTTCGTCGTGGACCCGCGCACGGAAGTGCTGCCCGGCGCCGCCATGGCGCTCGCCGAAAAGCTGGAGGCCAACGAAAATGCGGCGGCAGTGGCGCCGCTGCTCGCCACCGCGGAAGGCAAGCCAGGGCCGCAGCTTTATCAATTGCCGAACGCCGCGACCCTGGGCGCGGTTTCGAAAGAGGGTGCGTTCCGGCCGGCCGCCCCGCCCGCCGGCAACGAGGAAGCCGTGCCCGTGGAGTTCGCCGATCTCACCGCCCTGATGGTGCGCACCTGGTTCGTGAAAGGACTGCGCTACATCGACGAGCGCTATTCGCAGTTCTGGGCGGGCGCCGAGATAGCGGCGCAGATCCGCCGCGCCGGAAAAAAGATTCTACTGTACCCGGCAATTCGCGCCGTATGGCACGATGAGCCCGCCTTTCCGCCCGGCATGCCGGACTCCGCGCGCGCGCTGCTCGAGGCCAACTGGTCCCTCGGCGCAGCCACCTACGCCGCCAAGCACTTCGGCTTCGCCGCCGGACTGAAGGTGCGCATCGCCGCGGCGCTCGGGGCGTTAGGCAAGCTTCAGTTCTCGCGCTTTATGTATTTAGTGAGCGGCCAGAAGATCGACGGGACGCAGACGTCGATGTGAGAAAACAGGACGGCCGGCCAGCCGCCCCTACTTCCCGGTCAGCATCATCCGCACGCCGATCACCAGCAGGAATCCCGCATACACCCGCTTCGCCGCGGCCGGCGGGAGCCCGATCATGATTTTCGCGCCGAAGTAGGCTCCGACAAACAACCCGGCCGCGATCAGCGCGGCCCAGCGGATATTCATGTAGCCATTGCGGTAATACTCGGCCGCTCCGAGCAGCCCGACGGGCGGAATCAGAGCGGCAAGGCTCGTGCCAATCGCCTGGTTCAGTTCCTTCACGTTCATGAACATCAGCAGCGCGGGTACGATGATCAGCCCGCCGCCGATCCCGAACATGCCGGCGCACACGCCGGCCGCCAACCCGAGTATCACCAGCTTGATGACTTCCATAAATCGCAAGTCTAGCAAACGAACCGTGCTGTTATGTCGGCAGGGCCGCCCGCTGCTAAAATGGGACTACTTCCGCAATGATCGCAACCGCATCCATCATCGAAGAGATCCGGGCATTGAAACAGGAGCGTAAGGCGATTCTGCTCGCGCACCACTATCAGGAGCCCGAGATCCAGGACCTGGCGGACTCGGTCGGCGACAGCCTCGAGCTGGCCAGCCGCGCGCGCGAATTCGACGGCGAGGTGATCGCGTTCTGCGGCGTGTGGTTCATGGCGGAAACGGCGAAGGTGCTGAACCCGCAGCGCACCGTCGTCGTGCCGGACCGCGAGGCGGCGTGCAGCCTCGTTGATAGCTGCCCGGTGGAGCCCATCCGCGAATTCCGCAGGCGCCACCCGGACCACGTGATCGTCAGCTATATCAACACCTCTGTCGAAGTGAAGGCGGAAAGCGACATACTGTGCACGTCGCGGAACGCCGTCCAGGTAGTGAACTCGATTCCGGCCGAGCGGCCGGTCCTCTTCCTGCCGGACCGCAACCTCGGCAGCTACGTGCAACGCCGGACCGGGCGCGAGAACATGAAGATCTGGCAGGGCACGTGCGTCGTCCACGCCACCTTTGCCGTGAAGAAACTCGCGCGCGCGCGTCAACTTTATCCCGGCGCGCTCATCGCGGCGCATCCGGAGTGCCCGCCCGAGATTCTGGACCAGTCGGATTTCATCGGCTCCACCACCGCCATCATCAAGTATTGCGTGCAGTCGCCGGCCACCGAGTTCATCGTCATGACGGAGAGCGGCGTTCAGCATTCCCTTCATAAGCTGGCGCCGCACAAGCAGTTCCACTTCGTCCCCAACGACAACTGCAACTGCAGCGAATGCCCGTACATGAAGCGGAACACCCTCGAAAAGCTGCGCGATTGCCTGCGCGACCTGGAGCCGCGCGTCGAGCTTTCCGAAGACCTGATGCGGCGGGCCAGGCTCCCGCTCGAGCGCATGCTGGCGATTCCATGAGCCCGCTCTCGGACACCTTCGGACGTCTGCACGACAGTCTTCGCATCAGCATCACCGACCGCTGCAACATCCGGTGCTTTTTCTGCATGCCGGAAGAGGCTGTGGCCTATGCGCCGCCTTCGGAGATTCTCACTTACGAGGAAATCGAGCGGTTCGCGCGGATTGCGGCGGGGCTCGGCGTGAACAAGGTCCGCATCACCGGAGGCGAGCCGCTGGTGCGCAAGGATTTGCCCGCGCTCATCCGGATGCTCGCCCGAATTCCCGGCATCGAACGGCTCGCGCTGACGACGAACGGCGTGCTGCTCGAACAATATGCCGCTCCGCTGCGCGAAGCCGGCTTGCGCCGCATCAACATCCACCTCGACACGCTCGACCGCGGCCGCTATATCGAAATCACGCGCCGCGACGCGCTCGGCCGCGTCCTGGCCGGCATCGCCGCCGTGATGCGGGCCGGCTTCGAGCGCGTCAAGATCAACGCCGTCGCCGTCAAGGGCTTGACTGATTCCGATGTCGTGCCGCTGGCCCGCTTCGGCCGCGAGCGCGGCATCGAGGTCCGCTTCATCGAGTTCATGCCGCTCGATGCGCAGGGCCTCTGGGATCGCAGCCGCGTGCTGCCCGCCGGGGAGATCGTCGCGCTGCTCTCGCGTGAAGTCGCGCCGCTGCTGCCCGCTTCCGGCGGCGATCGCCGCGCAGCCGCGACCGAATACACGTACGCCGACGGGGGCGGCACGGTCGGCATCGTCGGTTCGGTCAGCCGCCCGTTCTGCGGCGACTGCAACCGCATCCGGCTCACCGCCGAGGGCAAGCTGCGCTATTGCCTGTTCGCGATCGGGGAGGCGGACGTGCGCGCCCTCCTGCGCGGCGGCGCAACGGACGACGAGATCGCCGGCCTCATCCGCGCCACCGTCCGCGCCAAGTGGGAGGGACACGAGATCAACACGGCCGGCTTCGTCGCGCCCCCCCGCCCCATGTTTTCGATCGGCGGCTAATTCGGGGACAGGCTACGCAATCACCAAATTCATTTATAGAGGGCGCAACATGAATTTAGGGATTGCGTAGCCTGTCCCCGAAATTCCGAAATTCACGCCGGCAGCGTGAAATAGAATGTCGCGCCGCGGCCCGGTTCCGATTCCACCCAGATCCGCCCGCCGTGGCGCTCGATGATCCGCTTGGTCACCGCGAGGCCGATGCCCACGCCGGCGTAGCGGCCGCGCTCGTTCAGCCGCTGGAAGATCTCGAAGATGCGGGCCGCGTGCTCGCGCTCGATGCCGATGCCGTTGTCTCGAACCGAGAACACCCACTCGCCGCCGCGCCGTTCTGCGTTCACCTCGACGCGCGGCGGCTCCGCTCCGCGAAACTTCACCGCGTTGCCGATCAGGTTCTGCAGAACCTCGCTGAGCTGCACCGGATCGGCCGGCACTCTGGGCAGCTTGCCGCGAACCACCACGGCCCCGCTCTCCTCGATTGCCGGCTTGAGGTTCGCGAGGGCGCGGTCGAGCGCGGCTGAGGAATCGGTGGGCCGCAGGCCGGGACTGCTTCTGGCCGCGCGCGACAGATCGAGCAGCCCGTCGATCATCTGCTGCATGCGCGTCACGCCGTCCACCGCGAACGCGATGAACTCGCCGGCCTCGGCGTCCAGCTTCCCGCGATAACGCCGCTCCAGCAACTGTACATAACTCTTCACCATGCGTAGCGGCTCGCGCAGGTCGTGCGAGGCGATGGCGGCGAACTGCTCCAGTTCGCGATTCGATCGCGCCAGGTTCTCCTCTGTCTGCTTGCGGTCCGTGATATCGAGACCGATGCCGATCATTCGCGCCGGCGCGCCGAAGTCGTCGAGAAACACCCGGCCGCGCCCGGCGATCCAATGAACGCTGCCGTCGGGATGCACCACGCGATACTCGGTTGTTAGCGGCTTTTCGCCGCCCAGCGCCTCGGCGACCGTCTGTTCAAAGCGCGGCCGGTCTTCGGGGTGAATCAGGCCGAGAAACGCCTGGTAGGTTCCGGCGAACGTGCCCGGTGCGAGCCCGTGCAGCGATTCGAGCGCAGAGGACCACTTGAGCTCGCCGCTCGGAACATCCCAATCCCAGGTGCCCATGCGCCCCGCCTCGAGCGCCAGCCTGAGCCGCTCTTCCTGATGGCGCAGCTCCTCTTCCATGCGCTTGCGGTCCGTGATGTCGAGCGCCGTCGCGAGGCCGGCCGCAATCTCGCCGGCTTCGTTCCGCACGGGCGCGACCTGCGTCAAATAGACGCGCTCGCCAAGCTCGATCTCCCGCGTCACGGTTTCGCCGGCGAGCGCGGCGCGGTACATCGGCTCGAGCACGGACTCGCTTTCCGGCAGCGCCTCGGAAAGCGTCTTGCCTTCGAGTTCTTCCTTCGAGAGCCCGACGGCGGCAAAAAGCTCCGGCCCGTCCGCGACGAGGTAGCGCAGGTCGCGATCGAACAGCGCCACAACCCCGCCGGGCAGATTGCGCGCCATCGCGCGATACAGACGCTCGCCGTCGCGAAGCTGGCGTTCGACGCGCTTGCGCTCCACCGCCGCCGCGAGCAGGTTCGCGACCGATTGCAGGAAATGAATCTCGTGATTCGTGAATTTGCGGCGCGCGCGCGTGTAGGCGCCCAGTGCGCCGGCGGGCCTGTCGCGGCCGCGCACGGCCACCAGCACGCCGCTCGCGAACCCCGCGTTCCGAAGCCCCTCAGGAATGCGGAAACGCCGCTCCGCCGAAAAGTCCTCGATGACGACCGGCTCCTGCGCGCGCATTGCGTAACCGCCCGGCGAGTCCGGCTCCTGGGGCGGCCCGGTAAGGCCGGAAATCTCGGCCGACTCGACGCCGAGCGTCTCCCGGACCAGCCGCGCTGCGCCTTCGGTCAACAGGAAAACGCCCTCGCCCGCAAGCGCGCGCTCGCTGAATTCGGCCACCGCCGCCTGCTGTGCCGCGCGCGCCTCCAGTTCGCGCCGCGCTTCGACGCGCTCCGTCACGTCCAACATGACGCCGCGCAGCAGTCCTCGCCCGGCCGCCGCGCGGACCAGATTGCGCACCCAGACGACGCGCCCGTCCGCCGCAATGATACGGAACTCGCATTCCGCGCTGCGCCCGGCCCCGAACAGCGCCGCGGCCCGATCGCGGTCCTCCGGGTGCGCGTGCGCGATCAGGAAGCCCGGCTCGCTCAGCCATTTTTCAAGCGGATAGCCCAGCAGATCCTGCATACGCCGGCTGACGAAGGTGAATCGAAGCGTGGCGGCGTCGGCTTCCCAGACGATCGCCTCCAGCCCCTCGACGAGGTCCCGGCAACGCGCCGCCTCGCTCTCACGCGGCATCGGGCGATCCGCTCGGCAGGTCAACCACCGTCATCCAGAATTCCTCGATCGACCGCACCGCCTCGAAAAACTCGTCCAGCTCGACGGGCTTGCTGATGTAGCAGTTCGCGTGCAGATCGTACGCGCGCAGGATATCTTCCTCGGCCTTCGATGTCGTCAACACCACGACGGGGATGCGCTTCAGATCATCATCCTGCTTGATCTCGGCGAGCACCTCGGGGCCGCTTTTCCTGGGCAGGTGCAGGTCGAGCAGGATGATATCCGGGCGCGGCGCTGCGGCATAGCGCCCCTGGCGGCGCAGGATGGCGAGCGCCTGTTCGCCGTCCGCGGCCACGCAAATGTGATTGCGCACCCTGCCCTCTTTGAACGCTTCCTGCGTGAGGCGCACGTCGCCCGGATTGTCCTCGATGAGCAGAATTTCGATCGGCCGCATCAACATAGCTCAAGCCGGGATCGTAAACCGGAACACGGAGCCCTGGCCGGGCTCGGATTCGACGCCGATGGCCCCGCCGTGCCGCTCGACGATCGAGCGCGCGATCGCCAGGCCCATGCCCGTTCCCGGCACCTCCCTGCCGTGCAGCCGCTTCAGCGGTTCAAAAACCTGCGCCGCATAGGCGGGCTCGATGCCTTCTCCGTTGTCGGCGACGGAAAACTCCCAGTCGTCGCCGCTGCGGCGCGCGGAAATGTGGATGCGCGGCGCACGCCCGCCGCGAAACTTGATCGCGTTATCGATCAGAATCTGGAACAGCCGCGCGATTTCGTGTTCCTGCCCGGGGACATTGGGGAGCGGGCCGTGCGTCACCTCGGCGCCGCTCTCTTCGATCGCGCCCGCCAGCCGCATGAGCGCATACCGAAGGGCCAGCTCGCAGTTCACGTTCTCGGGGGGCCGCAGCTCCGCGTTCGCCAGCCGCGAGTAGTCGAGCAGGGCGTCGATCAGTTCCCGCATGCGCGCCACACCTTCCAGCACGTATCGCATGAACTCGTGGCCCTCCGCGTCCAGATGCGGGCCGTAGCGCTTTGCCAGAAGCTGCGTGTAGGAGGCAACCATGCGGGAGGATTCTTTCAGGTCGTGCATTGCGCGGTCCAAAAGCTGCCGCGTTTCGCCCCGCGCGGAAGATGGAGCGTATGCCATTCCCCTTCCCCTCTGCCCCGATGCCTTCATGATAACAATACCCGGGCCGCGGGAACCTTCATTGATTTCGTACCCTGCTTCCGAATTACTATAATGAGCAGGTTCACGCCGGAGTCGCGATGCCCAGACCATCCTCGTGTTCAACGGTGGAAATCGATGTCGGTACGGAGATGGAGCGCGTTCCGGCGCCGCCGGAGCCGGACACCCCGTTTCGCATTCTGATCGCCGGCGATTTCAGCGGGCGCAAGAACCGCGGCGTCTTCGAGCCGGGGATCCGGCGGCGAGCGCTCGAAATCGATCGCGAAAATTTCGATCTCGTGCTCGATGGGCTGCATCCTGAGTTGCGCCTGCCGGCAGCCGTGAGTTTTCGCGAGCTCAAAGATTTCGAGCCCGACCGTCTCTTTGACCGCGTCGATTTCCTGCGGTCGCTCCGGCGCACGGCCGCGGCGGCGGCCGCCGATCCCCAGCCGCCGGACGACGATCCCGGCTATCTGCCCGCGCAGGAGCTCGAAGAAACCGGAATGGTCGAGCCGCTTCCCGGCCCGCGGCAGGCCGAACTCGACGCCCGCGCCGAGGCTGCGACAGGCGCGCAAATGCGCGAGCTTCTGCACGATCCCGATTTTCAGGCGCTCGAAGCCGCATGGCGCTCGCTCGATTTCCTGCTGCGCCGGCTGGAGACCGGGCCGGCGCTGAAGGTCTACATCTTCGACGTCACGAAAGAGGAACTCGCCGCCGAGCTGAAGGAAGCCGCCGATCCGCGCGCCACGGACCTCTACCGCATGCTCGTGCGCGATACGGTGGAGACGCCGGGCGCGGAACCGTGGGCGGTGTGGGCGGGCAATTTCACCTTCGACGGCGGCATCGACGACCTGATGCTGCTCGGCTCGATCGGCGGCATCGCGCGCGCCGCCGGCGCGCCGTTTCTGGCGGCGACGAGCCCGCGCCTGGCGGGCTGCGGATCGTTCGCCGGCCCGCTCCCCGATTCCGTGCCGCCGCCGGGCGCGCTCTGGCAGGCGTTCCGTTGCCTGTCCGAAGCCGCATGGCTGGGGCTCGCGCTGCCGCGCTTCCTGCTTCGCATGCCTTACGGGGCGGGCACGTGTCCCATCGAGCGCTTCGAGTTCGAGGAGATGCCCGACGGCGGCGAGCACGAAGCGTACCTCTGGGGCAACCCGGCGTTCGCCTGCCTGTGCCTGCTGGGCCAGGCGTTCATGCAATCCGGCTGGAGGCTCCGGCCCGGCGCCATCCGGGATATCGAGGGTCTTCCGGCGCACGTCTACGACCTCGGCGGCGAACCGCAGCTCAAGCCCTGCGCGGAAACGCTGCTCACCGAAGCGTTCGCCGAGCGCCTGCTGGAGCGGGGGCTGATGCCGCTCCTCTCGCTCACCGGCCGCGACGCGGTGCGGGTGATGCGCTTCCAGTCGCTGGCCGATCCGCCGGCGCCGCTGGCGGGGCGCTGGCGCTGAGATGAGCATCATTCGCCCCGGCGATCCCGCGCACGCCGCCTCCATCCGCCGCCAGTGGGAACTGCTGGCCAATCGCGTGCGCTATCACAGCATCGAACTGCCGGACGGCCGCGTGCTGCCCGGACTGCAAAGCATCGCCGAGCTGAAGCAGCGCATCGCGGTGTTCGGCCTTCCCGAGGACCTCTCGGGCAAGCGCGTGCTCGACATCGGCGCCTGGGACGGTTGGTTCAGCTTCGAGATGGAGCGCCGCGGCGCCGAGGTGGTGGCTCTCGATTGCGTTCCCTTCGATACGTTCCTTGAGGCTCGCGGCCTGCTCGGCTCGAAGGTCGAGTATCGCATCCTCGACGTGGACGAGATCTCGCCCGCCGCGCTGGGAACGTTCGATGTCGTACTGTTCTTCGGCGTGCTCTACCACCTGCGGCACCCGCTGCTCGGCCTCGAAAAGGTGCTATCGGTGACGCGCGACACGGCGCTGGTGGAATCCTTCGTGGCCGCGGCGGATCCCGCCGTGCGCCACCGCGCCTGCCTGGAGTTTTACGAAACCACGGAGCTGGGCGGGCAGCTCGACAACTGGTACGGCCCCACGCCCGAATGCCTGCTGGCGCTCTGCCGCTCGGCCGGGTTCGCACAGGTGACGTGGGCCGGCGAGCGCAACCAGCGCGCCTCGGTCGTCTGCCGCCGCCGCTGGCCCGCGCCGCCTCCGGATCCGCTGCCGGCGCCGCTGCTGCGCACCGTCACCAACAATCGCGACTATGAGTCGCGCTTTCACACGGGCAAGGACGAATATCTGCTCTGCTTCTTCCGCTCCGGCGAGCAGGCGATCGCGCGCGACGAGCTTTACGTCGAGGTGGATGAGCTCGGCACGCCCGCACTGATCGTCTCCCGGCTCACCGGCAATGAGTGGCAGGCGAACTGCCTCCGGCCGCCGGATCTGAAGCCGGGCGCGCATGAAGTCCGCATCCGCACGCGCGCGAGCGCGCCCAGCAACCCGGTCGAAGTGGTGATGGATGCTCCCGAGGACGCGCCGCTTCCCGAACCGGGCGGTGCCGAGGCCCCGCGCATCACGCTTCTCGATTACAACAGCCCGAAGGACCTGCGCTACACGGATCGCGGCGAAATCGACTGCTACTTCACCTCGCCCGAGCGCCCGACCGTTTCAAATACCGCGGCGCTCCTCGACGGCAGGCCTTGCCGCGTGAAAAGCATTCTGTGTTCGGAGGAAGGATACCGCGCGAAGCTGAAAATTCCCGAGCAGCTCGCGCCGGGCGAGCACGCGGTCCGGATCCGGACCGCGCGCAGCGCCTTCTCCGGCGCGGTTTCGATCAAACTTTAGAGGATCACTTTCTGCGGGCGCCGGCCGAACCGGTTTCGCGTCCGGCGCTGGCGTGCCCGCTCATCGCTCCGGAACTGGTGGTCGGGGCGGAACGGACCGCAGCCGCCGCGGTTCCGGACGTGTTCATGCTCGTCGCGGCGCGCGGCGTGTATCCGCCGGCGGTCACGCCTCCGCCGCCGAACGCAGCCGCTGGAGCGTTGGGGCGTATGTAGATCTGCTGATAGTATGCGCGCGGGCTCCAGAACGTCAGCCCGAAGGCGCTCCGGACCACGCCGTCATAGGGAATGAACGTAAACATCCCGTAGTAGGGATCCCACATCCAGGAGTTCGAGTTGATGGACCGGCGGCTGTTCGTCAACTGATTGGCAGCCGAGTAATTCGCCACGGCCAGGTATTCGGCCCGCCGGCGCGCCCAGCGGTACAGCGTGTCGCCGCGCGAGGCATCGAACTTCTGCGGGACCGTCACGCCATCGAGCGCCAGGAGTTGCGCCTTCTTCACGACCTGCACCTGCCCGCCGCGATCCACGCGCGCTTCGCCCTCGAACACCTTCACGGTCGCCGGCTCGCCGCCGATCTCGTAGTTGCCGCGCTTGACCAGCGCGATCTTCGACTCGCCTGCCGTGACCGTGATCGCCTCATCCTTCATCAACTCATCGCATTGAACGAGGATCAGCCCTTTCACATATTCGAAGTGGGGGTCGCTGATCCGGTCCGATGTCATCCGTATGGCGCTGTTCTCGCTCAATCGTAAATACGAGCCCGGGCTGAGCAGGACCTCGCTGCGCCCCTCCCCGGTCTCCAGCAGCGAGCCCGGCTTCAATTGCGTGAACTCGGAGGGCTTCGGCACGAGCGGTTTCCCGTCCACGATTGCCTGCCCTTCGACCACATTGATCAGACCCGCCTTCGCGGAAATCATTTGCTGTGCCGGCGCAACCCCCGCGCCGCCGCCTAAAGCCAAACATGCAATCGCGATACTGGTTGCCGCTTTCATACGGAGACCCCGCTCTAAAGTTTGATCCGCGCATGAGACGCGTGTCAATATGTCCAGGTTTCGGATTTCTGCGCTTATAATGAAGCGGGCCACCTCCATGAAGCTCGTAAACGCTTTCCTGCTCCTGAGCGTTCTGTCGCCTGCCGCCGAAAAGAGCCCGCCCTCGGGACAGGCGGCCAATGACAAGCTGGCAATCGAAGCGCGGCTGTTCATCGGAAAAGACGCCGTGCGGGGCGAACTCGGCTCGGACCTGGGCGGAGATTTCCTGCTCGTTAAAGTGAAACTCACTCCCAGGTCGGGCAAGCTGGCGGTCATCCGTGACGATTTTCTGTTACGAAACACCGACAACGGCCAAAGATGCCGGCCCTATGCCCCCACGCAGATCGCCGGGGGAAGCGCGCTCGTCATTTCGTCCGCCGGCACGAGCGCCGTAATGGCCGAGGATCCCCATCCTGTCCGCATCCCGCAGATGGGCGGGCCGCCGGTCCGCATCGAAGGGCCTCCCCAATCCGCCGGCAACGCACCGGTCGAGTCCGGCACCGCCAATGCCACGGTCCGCTCGCCCGGCAAAGGAGCCAAGGAAGACCCCGTCCTCGGCGTGCTCAAGGACAAAGTGCTGCCCGAAAGAGAAATCGGCGCGCCGCTCGAAGGCCTGTTATACTTTTCGCTCGAAGGCAAACAGAAGGCAAAAAATCTCGAACTCGTTTACGAAGGAGCCGCGGGCAAGCTGCTGCTCAAATTCCGTTAATACCTTATGCGCGTTACCGAACTGGAAACTCCGGCATTAGTCATCGACCTCGACGTCATGGAGCGGAACCTGTGCCGCGCCGCGGAGTACGCCCGCAGCCACGGCCTGCGTCTGCGTCCCCACACGAAGACGCACAAGATTCCGGCTCTCGGGCGGCGGCAACTGGAACTGGGCGCCGCCGGGCTCACCGTCGCCAAGGTGGGCGAGGCCGAGGTGATGATCGAGACCGGCACGACGGACCTGCTGGTGGCCTACCCGGTGCTCGGGCCGAGCAAGCTCGGGCGGCTGATGCAGATCGCGCGCCTGGCGCGCGTGACCGTGGCGCTCGACAGCGAGATCGCCGCGCGCCAGCTTTCGCAGGCCGCCTCGGTCGCGGGCCTGGCGATCGGCGTGCTCGCGGAGGTCGATGCCGGCCTCGGCCGCATGGGCGTGGCTCCCGGCGAGGAGCTGATCGGCCTGATCCGCGCGATCACGCGGCTGCCCGGCCTGGTCTACGAGGGCATCCAGTTCTATCCCGGCCAGGTGAAGGAATTGAACGAGCAAGGCCTGAGCGCGATCGACGGCGTAGCCGCGCTCCTCAAGCGCATTCTGGATGACCTCCGCCGAGCCGGGCTCGTTCCCCGCATCGTCAGCGGCGGCTCCACGCCGTCGCTCTTCCATTCGCACCGCATCGCCGGGATGAACGAAATCCGTCCCGGCACTTACATCTTCAATGACCGGAACACCGTGCTGGCGGGCGCGTGCACCCTGGCCGATTGCGCCGCTTCGATCGTTACCACCGTGGTTTCGACCGCCAAACCGGGACAGATGATCGTCGACGGCGGCTCGAAGACGTTTTCCTCCGACCGCCCCACCGCCGGCTCCGAGGTCAGCTTCGGCTACGTGATGGAAGCGCCCGGCGCGGTTTTCTTCAAGATGAACGAGGAGCACGGCTTCGTGGACCTGCGCGCTGCGGACCGCACATTCACGGTAGGCGATCGCGTGCACATCATTCCGAACCACATCTGCACGGCGATGAACCTGCACGAAACGGTCTATGGCATCCGCGGCGGCGAAGTCGCGGAGCGCTGGCGCGTGGAAGCCCGGGGCAAACTGCAATAAGCGGGCCGCACGGCCTGCCCTAAACGGCGCGTGGGAGCTACACTCTCTCCATGCGCACTTGCTTGGGTTTTCTGCTTGCCGTGCCCCTGCTCGCGTGGCAGGCGCCGCCGCGGTTTGAGATCACGTTTCCGGCATCGCTTCGTTCGCAGGCGGTGGACGGGCGCGTTCTGCTGATCCTCTCGAAATCGGAGGCGCGCGAGCCGCGGTTCGGCATCAACGACGGCCTCGATAGCAATCAGATCTTCGGCATCGACGCCGACGGCCTGCGGCCCGGGCAGGCGGCCGTGATCGACGAGCGCACGCTCGGCTACCCGCGCGAGAGCCTGGCCGATGTGCCGGCGGGCGATTACTACGTCCAGGCGCTCATCAACGTGTACGAGACGTTCCATCGCGCCGACGGCCACGTCGTAAAGCTGCCGATGGACGAAGGCGAGGGCCAGCAATGGTCCATCAAACCGGGGAATCTCTACAGCACGCCGCAGCGCGTCCACGTCGCGCCCGGCGGCGCCGTCCGCATCGCGCTCGACCACGTCATCCCGCCCATCGAGCCGCCGCGCGACACCAAATACATCCGCCACGTCCGCATCGAGAGCAAGCTGCTGTCGAAGTTCTGGGGGCGGCCGATGTACGTCGGCGCGATCGTGCTCCTGCCGGAGGGCTTCGACGAGCACCCGGAAGCGCGCTATCCGGTGATGTACAACCAGGGCCACTTCCCGCGCACGTTCGGCGGCTTCCGCACCGAGCCGCCTGCGCCCGATATGACCGGCCCGGCGCGCGTCGCGGCCGAGTACGCCTACAAGTTCTACCAGGATTGGACCTCGGGCCGCCTGCCGCACATGCTGATCGTGCTCACGCAGCACGCCAACCCCTACTACGACGATTCCTACGCCGTGAACTCGGCCAATGTAGGCCCGTACGGAGATGCGCTCACCCAGGAGCTGTATCCCTACGTGGAGAAGAAATTCCGCGCCATCGGCGAGCCCTGGGCGCGCATTCTCTACGGCGGCTCGACCGGCGGTTGGGAGGCGCTCGCGCAGCAGGTTTTCTATCCCGACTTTTACAACGGCGCATGGTGCAATTGCCCGGACCCGGTGGATTTTCATGCCTACCAGATGGTGAATCTGTACGACGACCGCAACGCGTACCTGTCCATCGGGCCGTGGAAAAGCGTGCCCGTGCCGGCGCACCGCGCCGCCGATGCAACCGTCGTTTCGATGATGGAGGATGCGAACCGGATGGAACTGGTGCTCGGCACGCGCGGGCGCTCGGCCGAGCAGTTCGATATCTGGCAGGCGGTCTACAGCCCGGTGGGCGAGGACGGCTATCCGCAGCCGATCTACGACAAGCGCACCGGCGCGATCGATCACAAAGTGGCCGAGTACTGGCGCGAGCACTACGACCTGACCGACATCCTGCGCCGCAACTGGGCCACGCTCGGGCCGAAGCTCGTCGGCAAAATTCACGTGAAGGTGGGCGACGCCGACAGCTACTACCTGGAACGCGCGGTGCGGCTGCTCCAGCAATTCCTCGAGAGCACGAAGCTGCCCGGCAAAGGCCCTTACTATGCCGGCGACTTCGAATACGGTCCGGGCGCGCCGCACTGTTACTCGGGCGACCCGTCCGTTCCCGTCAGCATATCCAGCCGCACTTTGAACCAGCGCCTGATGCCGCAGGTGCTCGACTGGATGCTGAAGACGGCGCCGCCCGGGGCGGACGTGAAGAGCTGGAGGTATTAGAAAAACGTCAGCCGCCGGCTTCTGAGCCGCCGCGCTCAGAACTGGCGGCTGACCGCGACGGCTTCATGCTCCCTTGCGCCGAAGAAGGCCGAGCGCAAGCAACCCGGAACCGATCAGCATGAAGCTCATCGGCTCGGGGACCGAGGCGTCCGACGGGCTGGATCCGCCGGCAGACCCGGCGCTCGGCCCGCCCGATCCCATCTCCCCCGGGAATTCGCCGCCGAACGAGAAGGTCTGCGTAAAGTTGCCCAGCGTTCCGCCTGCGGGCACGTTGACGTTCTGGAATGTCGAGAGCGCGCTGTGACCCGATCCGGCCAGGCTTGCGGAGACCGTCTGCCCGCCGTCCGCCTGCACGTATCCCAGCGCGTTTGCCGCGTTCGGGCCGCAGCCGCCGGGCCCCGCGTTGCCGCCCGAGCATACCCACGTGGCTACGGAAGACGACGCAACATTCCCCATCGCGGGATTGCCGCCGTTCGCGGTGGTGATGCCGGTGATCGGCTCAGTCGAGGTCACGCCGTATTGCAGCCAGACGTCCTGGTTATTATTGGAAACGCCGATCATCGGGTTGAACTGCACCGTCACGCTGTTTGTATCGCTGGTCGCGCCGCCGATAAATAAGGCGGCGTTCGCAACATTGAAACTGGTTGCGGAAAAGTTGCTGAAGGTCAGCGGCCCTGCGGTGCAGTCCGCAGCCGGCTGGCCCACCAATGACAGGCATGTCGGCGTTGCCAGTGCCGTGGAGGCGAACAAAAATGTCCCCACCCCGAGTGCTGACAGGAAATTCCTCATGCGCATCCCCCCTCTGACAGCTCGTACAGCTACAGCAGATGGCGCCCGTAATCCCTGTGTCCCAGATGGGAGCTGGGCGATTAGTTCCAATATACAGCAAACATTAACGAATGTTCAAGAATACAATATGGAATTGCACAACGGGGATTAAGAGCCGGCGTAAAGGCAAAGGGATGGCGTGCTTACGCCATCCGAGCGGCGCGGGCGAACTCGCTCTCCTCGGCCGGGGCGTTCCGGGAGAACGCCGCCCACAGGAACCCGACCGCGAAGCCGAACGCATATAAGAAGTCGCGCGACCTGCCCGCCTCCTGGCCCGCCACGAGGCCCTCGCGAAAATTGTCCAGAACGTCAGAGGATTTGAGCGGCATTTGGATCTCCTATCCGGAATTCATTGTACGTCAGGAAGGAGTCTCCGGTTATCGGCGCCCGGACGGCGGCGAGGCATGCCCGCAGTCTTCAGCCCGAAGTTGCCGAGTTCAATTCGGGCTCGAAGACGGGGCGGGCGGCGCGGGCGGGCCCGGTGGTCTCCCGGATCACCAGTTCGGGCTTAATCGAGATTTCCTTGCCATGCACGGTGTCGGGACCTTCCTCCGGCAGCAGCGCCTGGAACATCAGCCCGGCGATGCGGTCGCGCGGAATGTTGACGGTGGTCAGCGCCGGAGAGACGAACTGCGCGAGGCTGATGTTGTCGAAGCCGGTGACGGAGATCTGCTGCGGGACCCGGATTCCACGCTCGCGCAGTTCCGCGAGAACGCCTATGGCCGTGTAATCGTTCACGCAGAGAATCGCGGTCGGTTCGAAGCCCGAATCGAGGATCTCGCGCGCGGCCTCGACGCCGCCGAACGGCGAATCGGAGCCCGCAACGCTGACGAACTCGGTTTCGTTGTACTGCGAGCGCATCATCGCGAGAAACGATTCGTGCCGTTCCTGCAGCGGCGCCAGCGTGGTGTGGTGGCCTACAAACGCCATGCGCCGGTGGCCGAGCTGGTGCAGGTATGCGATAATCATCTGCATGCCCACCTGGTAATTGACGCGAATATTCGTAGTCTTCTTGCCGCCAATTCCGACGTCGTAGAATACGACGGGCATGCTGCTTGAAGCGAGTTCCCTGATCAGATCGGGCTCCATTTCCGAGACGACGAGCGTGAGCCCGGCAAGCTGGCGGCTCATCATGGAGTGCACGCTGGAGACAAGCCGGCCGCGGTCGTAATCCGTGCTCGACACCAGCACTTCGTAGCCCCGGGCGAGCGCCGCTGCCTCGAAGGCGCGGAAGATGTCCAGGAAAAACGGGTTGCTGAGGTTGGAGACGATCATGCCGAACGAGCGGCTCCTGCCGGTGGCGAGGGTACGGGCGTGAAGATTGGGCCGGTACTTCAATTCCTGAATGGCTTTGAGCACGCGCTTGCGCGTGGAGTTCTTGATCGGCCCGACGCCGTTGAGGACGCGGGATACCGTAGCGGTTGAGACATTCGCTTTCTTGGCTACATCCTCAAGCCTCATTCCGGCATGCCTCCATTCTTGTTTAGGCCAGACAATTACAGCAAAGTGCGCTCAGAAATTCACGGGCGGGCACTCGCAAAACAAACCGCCCCTTGAAAGCGCTTTCATTGTATAGCCGCATTTTTGCGATTGTCAACGACGTTTCCGCGATTGCCGATCAGAAACTGCTCGGGCGCCCGAGCCGCCTTCAGCGCCTGTTCGTCGCCCTGAATCCGGTTCGTTGCCCGCAGCCGGCGCCGCTGAATCTTCCGGGCACGCGGCAGTGGCAGGATTTGCGGCAACGCCTCGCGTCAGGTGAGGCCGTCGTTCTCTGCGAACGTCAGACAATCACGGCAGAAGTTTGGGTCATACCGGCTCCCGGGTCACGCTGATGCCGTCCCTTGATTACTCAGCCCGTAGCGCCGCGACCGGATCGAGTCTTGCTGCCCGCCTTGCGGGGATGTAAGCCGCCCCGAGCGACACCGCGGCCAGCACCGCTGCCACGGCGACGAACGTTAGCGGGTCAACCGGCTTGACGTGGAACAGCAGCGTGCGCAGCAGGCGCGTCAGCGCCAGGGCGCCGGCGAGGCCGCAGGCCAGGCCCGACGCGGCCAACAGCGCCCCGCGGGCCAGCACGTATCTCACGATGCCTGCTTCGGTCGCACCCAGCGCCATCCGCACGCCGAAGTCGTGCGTGCTCTGCGCCACGGTGTACGAGACCACTCCGTAGATGCCGAGCGCCGCAAGCGCGAGCGCCAGCGCGGCGAAGGCGGACATCAGGCCCGTCTGGGTCCGCGGCTGGGCCATCGATTCCGTGGCGATGCGCTCCATTGTGCGGACGCGCGTCACGGGCGTCTCGCGATCGATCCCGGCCAACGCCATACGCGCGGACGCGGCGGCGGCCAGCGGGTCGCCCGCGGTCGCGAGCGCGAGCGCACCGCCGGCCCACGGCGACTGCGCCATCGGCAAATACAGCATCGGCACGCTGTCCGCCTCCGGCCCGCCGAACTTCACGTCCGCGACAATGCCCGCCACTTCCCACTCCTTGCCGAGCACTGCGATGCGCCGGCCGAGCGCCGCGCCGCCCGGGAAATACATGGACGCGGCCTTCTCATTCACGATCGCGACCAGCGGCGCCGCCGCGCCGTCGCGCTCCGTGAACAGCCGCCCGCGCCGCAGCGCGATGCCCATGGCGCCGAAGTAATCGCCGCCGACGCGCTCGAGCGCGGCGCCGCGAATCCGGCCGGGCCCCAGCGGCGGCTCGCCAACAATATCGAACGCCAGCGCCTCGGGCGTATCCCACGGCGCCTGGCCCATCGAGAGCCCCGCGGCGCGCACGCCGGGAATCGCGCGCGCGGCATCGAGAGCCCGCGCGTAAAACGCGCTCACGGATTCGCGCGTCGCGAACCGGCGCTTCGCCATCGCGAGCTGCATCGTGACGAGGCGGTCGCGGCGGAAGCCGAGGTCCACGTCCTGCAGCGCGGAGAGGCTGCGAATCATGAGGCCCGCGCAGGCGAGCAGCACGAAGGACAGCGCGACCTCCGCGACCACCAGCGCCCCGCGCGAGGCGCCGCGCGCCGAACTGCCGCGCCCGCCGCCTTCGCTCAACGCGCCCCGCAGCGCAACCCGCGACGCGCGCCACGCCGGGAACATGCCGGAGACGAGCGCGGCCGCAAGCGAGAGCGCCAGCGAGAACGCGAGCACGCGCAGGTCGAGGCCCACCTCCTCGCGGCCCGCGAGCAGCGTTTCCGAGACGAGCGCGGGCATCAGCTTCACCGCTTCAAACGCGAACGCCAGGCCGAGCGCGCCGCCCGCGAGCGCCACCAGCAGGCTCTCGGTGAGCAACTGCGCGACGAGCCGCCCGCGGGTCGCGCCGAGCGCCGCACGCACGGCCAGCTCGCGCTGCCGCGCCGATGCCCGCGCCAGCAGCAGGTTCGCCACGTTCGCGCACGCGATCAGCAGCACGAAACCCACCGCGCCGAGCAGCACCAGCAGCCGGTCGCGCTCCTTCTGCGCGATGAACGCGTCGTCGAGCGGCGCAAGCCGCGCGGTCCACTTCGCGCCCGGCCGCCCGATGGCCTGCGACACCGCCTGAGCCTGCGCGCGCGCCTGCTCGAGCGTCACGCCGGGCTTCAGCCGCGCCACCCCGCCGAGGAAATAGGTCCGGCGGTCCGGCGCCGCCGGGTCGATCGCAAGCGGCATCCACATCTCGGGGCCGTAGAAGAAACGGAACCGCGCGGGCATCACGCCGACCACGGTCGCGGGCGCGCCATCGACCATCACGTTGCGCCCGACGATGCCCGGATCGGCCGCGAACCGGCGGCGCCACAGCTTATCGCCCAGCACGGCGACGCGCGGCGCGCCGGGCCGGTCGTCGGCCGCGGTGAACTCGCGGCCCAGCGCCGGCTGCACGCCCAGCGTGCGGAAGAAGTCCCATGTCACCGCCATGCCGTCCACGCGCTCGGGAAGCGCAGAATTGTCCGAAAGATTGTAGGCGCGGTTCGCCCAGCCGGCGGGGCCTTCAAACACTCGCGCGCCGGCGCGCCAGTCGAGCAGCGTGCCCTGCGAAAAGCCTCCGGTTCCTTTGCCGCCGTTCGAAACGTCGCCTGCCGTCATGAGCCGCTCCGGGTGATCGAACGGCAGGGGCCGCAGGAGAATCGTGTCCACAATGCTGAAAATCGCGGTGTTGGCGCCGATGCCGAGCGCCAGCGTCAGCACGGCGGCGGTTGCAAAGGCGGGGGATTTGGTCAAAGAGCGCAATCCATAGCGGAAATCGCGGGAAACGTGAGCAAGCAGGCGATCGATCGGCATTTCGGTTCCTTTTATGCTTAGACAACCGCGCCCGAGTTAAGTTCCCGCAAGCGGTTAAATTGCACTCCGGCCGGCGATCTTCTACACTTCACGGATAAAGCCTCAAGAAGAGAACGGAGGACGAAACGATGCATCAGGCCAATCGCTGGCCACGCACCTTTGTGATAGCCGCGCTCGGCGCCGTCTTGTGCGCGGCGCCGGGCTCCGCGCAGCGCCGCGGCGGCTTCGGAGGACAGGAGGGCTTCCGCTTCCGCTTTGTCGGCCCCGCTATCGGCAACCGCATCGATTCCGCCGCGGCGGTTCCCGGCGATCCGAACATCTATTACGCCGGCGCCGCATCGGGCGGCATCTTCAAGTCGGTGGATGGCGGCAACAACTGGCGGCCTGTCTTCGACAACGAACCCGCGGCCGCGATCGGCGCGCTGGCCGTGGCGCCGTCGCAGCCGAATATCGTCTGGGCCGGCACCGGCGAGTCGTCGCTCATCCGCGACACGGACGTGCCGGGCAACGGCATTTATAAATCGACCGACGCGGGCCAGACCTGGACGCACATGGGCCTCGATGCGACCGGCCGCATCGGCCGCATCCTCGTCAACCCGAAGGACCCGAACAAGGTGTACGTCTGCGCGCTGGGCCGCGGCACCGGGCCGCAGCAGGAGCGCGGCGTGTTCCGCACCACCGACGGCGGCCAGCACTGGGACCGCGTCCTCTTTGTGGATGAGAACACCGGCTGCTCGGGCCTCTCGATGGACGCGCAAAACCCGGACGTGCTGTTCGCCGGCGCCTGGCAGGTAGTCGCGCACCCCTGGGCGATGTTCAGCGGCGGACCGGGCAGCGGCGTCTTCATCACCCGCGACGGCGGCACGAAATGGACTCGCATCCAGGGGCACGGCCTGCCCACCCAGGGGCTCGGCAAGGTAGACGTTGCCGTGGCGCCCACGAACTCCAACCGCGTCTTCGCGCTCATCCAGACCGCGAACCAGGGCTCGCTCTGGCGCTCCGACGACGGCGGCAATAACTGGCGCGTCGTGAGCTGGGATCGCCGGCTGATCGGCCGCGCGGGCTACTACATCCGCATCGCCGTGTCGCCCGCCAATGAAAACGATGTGCTGGTGAACAACAGCACCTCCTGGCGCTCCATCGACGGCGGCGAGAACTTCCAGGCTACGCGCGGCGGCGGCGACACGCACGACATCTGGTGGGATCCGAAGAACGCCGACCGCTTCATTATCACCGACGACGGCGGCATGAACATCACGACCTCGAACGGCGCCGGTTTCAAGCGCGTGCAACTGCCGATCGGGCAGATGTACCACGTGGCCGTGGACAACCAGATCCCGTACCGCATCTACGGCAACATGCAGGACGACGGCACGATGAGCATGCCCAGCACTTCCGGCGGCTTCGGCCGCGGCGGCGGGGACGAGGAGCACGGCCTCGGCGGCTGCGAATCCGGATTCACGCTGCCCGACCCGGTGGACCCGAACATCGTCTGGTCTTCCTGTTACGGCAACGAGATCACGCGCTACGACCGGCGCACCAAGCTCGCGCGCTCCGTCAGCCCGTGGATCCACACGCTCGATTCCGCTCCCAACGACGTGAAATACCGCTGCCACTGGACGCCGCCGGTTGCGATCGATCCCTTCGATCACAACTCGGTCTACTACGGCTGCCAGGTCATCTTCAAGACGTCGAACGGCGGGCAGAGCTGGAAGGTGATCAGCCCCGATCTCTCGACGCAGGATCCGAGCCATATCGTCTCCTCCGGCGGCATCGTCGGCGACAACCTCGGCCAGTTCTACGGCGAGGTCGTGTTCGCGATTGCGCCCTCCACCGTGCAGAAAGGCCTGATCTGGGCCGGCACCAACGACGGCCAGGTCTGGTACACGAAGGACGGCGGCGCCAACTGGACCAACGTCACGAAGAACATGACCGGCCTGCCTCCGCTGGGCGTGGTGTCCAGCATTTCGCCTTCGGCCTTCGATGCCGGAACCGCGTACGTCACGGTGGATCTTCACCTCTCGGATAATCGCGATCCGTTCGTTTACAAGACCACCGACTTCGGGCAGACCTGGACGAACATCAGCGGCAATTTGCCGAAGGGCGAGCTCGGCTATGCGCGCACGATCGCGGCGGATCCGAACCAGAAGGGCGTGCTGTTCGTGGGTACGGGCAACAGCTTCTACTATTCGCTGAACGACGGCGAGACCTGGACGAATCTGCAGGCCGGCCTGCCGCACGTTCCGGTCTCCTGGATCGTGGTGCAGAAACAGTTCCACGACGTGGTGATCTCGACCTACGGCCGCGGCTTTTACATCCTCGACGACATTACGCCGCTCGAACAGATGGCCGCCGGCGGCAACGACGCTCCGGTGCGCCTCTTTGCGCCGCGTCCGGCTTACCGCTTTGCCAAAGGCGCGCGCGCGGACCTGAATTACTCGCTGAAGGAGGCGCCGCGCGGGCCGGTCCAGATCGAGATCCTGGACGCGCAAAACAACGTGATCCGGCAGTTGCGCGCCGCGGGGCGTCCGGGCCTGAACCGCGCCACCTGGGACCTGCGCCATGAAGGCGCCCGGGCGATCGCGCTGCGCACCGCGCCTCCCGACAATCCGCACATCTGGGAAGAGGCGCGCTTCCGCGGCGCCGACACCCGGCCCATCACGCACTGGGGCATCCAGGGCGCGCTCGCGGGACCGATGGTGACGCCCGGCAAGTACACGGTGAAGCTCACGGTGAACGGACAGTCCTACACGCAGCCGCTCGAAATCCTGCGCGATCCGAAAACCACCGGAACCGACGCCGACCTCGAAGCCACGATGAAGATCGGCCTCAAAGTGCGCGAGGATATCAACGCCACCTCGGACATGGTGAACCGCATCGAGATCATGCGCAAGCAACTCGAGGACGCCGCCAAGGGGCTGCGCGGCGATCGCGCGAAGGCGGAAACGCTGAAGTCGATCGAAGCGATGGATAAGCGGATGTGGGAGGTCGAGTCACGGTTCGTCACCAGGGAGGACGTCACCAGCGACGACAAATATTACGTCGAAGCTTACAAGCTGTATCTCAACCTGCTGTGGTTCAACGGCGTGGTGAACACCGGCGCGGGCGACGTGGCCGGCCCGGCGGATTTCGGTCCGACGGATGCGGCCCCGCAGATACTGGCGATGCTCGAGAAGGATCTGGCCGCCGCCCAGGCCGACTACAAGACGCTGATGGAGAAAGAGGTGCCGGCGTTCAACAAATCGCTGGCGGCAGCCGGCGTTACGCCGGTGATGTAGAAGTTGCTTTGGTAGGGCAGGCGCTTTCGCCTGCCCTAACTTTCACCTGGCCATCCTGCGCTGGACCAACGCCAGTCCTCAACCGAGCGAACCAGACCCGCAGACACAGGGTTTCGCTCAATGTAGCTTATAGTCAGGTTGACCTGATCCGAACGCCGCAGGTAATGATCATACGACTCCTCCTGCCAGAACCGCTGCCCCGTCCGGCCGAGAATCAGATTCGCGCTCCGCGCTGTTGATCCCTTCAGCCATCGCATGATGCTTGCCACGGGCGATCGGGGAAGAATGAGCAAGTGCACGTGATTCGGCATCACTACCCAGGCATAAAGCTCGTAAAAGTGCCTTTCTTCATCGCCGCGCAAAACAGCGCGCGCAACCGCATCTGCAATTCGTGAATCCTTCAACCATCGCGGTCCCGAGCATTGCCGATCTAAAGCCCGGTCATGAGCGACAAAGGCGTGACCCGCGGTAGGATACTTGGCGACATCCAACCCGGCAGGCATGGATCCCCATAAGCGCCAGGTGAGGAACAGGTATGCGTCGTTTGGATGGAAATGGGGTAGTCTTCGGCGGTATTCGGACATTAGGTAGGGGCAGGCGAAAGCGCCTGCCTCTACCAAAACAAGTTGGTCTAGTAACTCGAATTATCTCATTGAAACAGGGACTATCTCAGTAAGTCCTCTAACTGTATCTTCGCGTCGGTTTTCGCATCGCGGTACTTCACGATCACCGGCGTATAAAGCGAAATTCCCCACTCCTTGCCCGGCCCGTGCTGAATGGCGCGCGCGCCCGCCACCACGACCGCTTCTTCGGGAATCACCAGCGGCTCATCGTCGCTTGCCGTGTACACGGTATTGTGCACCAGGTCGTACACCGGCGTCGAGCGGTTCAGAATCGTGCCCGTTCCGAGCACCGCGCGGCGCTTCACCACGGTGCCTTCGTAGATGCCGCAGTTGCCGCCCACGAGCACCTCGTCTTCGATGATCACCGGCAGCGCGCCGATCGGCTCGAGCACGCCGCCCACCTGCGCCGCCGCCGAGATGTGGCAGTTCCGCCCGACCTGCGCGCAACTTCCCACCAGCGCGTGCGAATCCACCATCGTGCCGTCGCCGACGTACGACCCCGCGTTGATGTACATCGGCGGCATGCAGGTCACGCCCCGGCCGACGTAGCAGCCGTCGCGGATGCTCGACCCGCCCGGCACCACCCGCACGCCGTCGCCGGGCGTAAGCCGCTTCACCGGGTAAGTCGCCTTATCCATGAGCGGCTGCCGCGCGCGGTCCACCGACATATCGACCATCACGCCCATGCGGAAGCCGAGCAGGATGCCCTTCTTCACCCATGCGTTCACGCGCCAGCCGCTTTTGGCCTGCGCATCCGGCTCCGCCGCGCGCACTTCGCCGCGATTCAGCGCCTCTTTGAACGATTGGAAAACGGCGAAGTCCGCTTCCGTGTAGCTCTCCGGCTTCGCGTCGAACAGCCGCTCGACCTCAGCCTGCAACGTGCGCATGCGCGAGCCCCACCGATTCGAGCACCTTGCCGATCTTCGCCAGCGTTTCCGGACGCGGCGGCACCAGCGGCAGCCGCCACACGGGTTCGAGCAGTCCCATCAGCGCCATGGCCGCCTTCACCGGGATCGGATTGGTCTCGATGAAATTCACCTGAATCAGCGCCTGGTATTTCTTCAGGATCTCGCGCGCGCCGGCGAAATCGTTTGCCAGACACCGCTCGACCATCTGCGTCATCTCGGCCGGAATCTCGTTCGAGGTGGTGCAGATCAGACCTCGCCCCCCGAGCGCGATCACCGGGATGGCCATGATGTCGTCGCCCGAGAGCACGGCGAAGCGCTCCGGCACGGCCGCGAGCACGTTCGCGATCTGGTTGATGCTGCCCGAGGCTTCCTTTACGCCCGCGATGTTCTCGATCTCCGCGAGCCGCGCCATCGTCGAAGGCTCGATGTTCACGCCCGTGCGGCTCGGAATGTTGTACATGACGATCGGCAGCGTGATCGCATTCGCGATCGCCTTGAAGTGCTGGTACAAGCCTTCCTGCGTCGGCCGGTTGTAATACGGCGCCACGGAAAGGATGCCGCTGGCGCCCAGCCGCTCCATCTCGCGCGCCTGCTCGATCACCTCGGCCGTGTTGTAGCCGCCCGCGCCCGCCACCACGGGGACGTTGCGGCCGCGCGCTTCTTCCACCGTGATTTCGACCACCCGCGCCCGCTCCTCGCGGCTCAGCACCGGGTTCTCGCCCGTCGTCCCGCAGGGCACCAGAAAATGGACGCCCGCCTCGATCTGGCGCCGCACGAGTTTGCGCAGCGTCGCTTCATCCAGCGACGAATCGTTCCGAAACGGCGTCACCAGCGCCGTTCCGCATCCTGTAAACATCCCTTATCCTCCCAAGGCGCCGAACAGCACCTCGCTGAATTCGTAGCATCCCTTCTTGCCCGCCACCCACCGCGCCGCTTTGAGCGCGCCGCGCGCGAAGCCCTCGCGGCTGCGCGCCGTGTGCCGCAGCGTGATGGTGTCGGCAGCCGAGTCGAAACCGATCTCGTGCGTTCCGGGATGACTTCCGGCCCGGTTCGCGGCCGCGTCCACGGGCCGCGCATATCCCGCCTTCTTCATCTCGTTTACGAGCTTGAGGAGCGTGCCCGACGGCGCATCCTTCTTGGTCGTGTGATGGATCTCCCAGGCCCAGGCGCCGTACTCTTCCTCGCAGGCCAGCAGCCGCGCGGCCTCGCTCACCAGCCGCGTGAAAACGTTCATCCCCACCGAAAAATTCGGGCTCCACACCAGCCCGACGCCGTGCCGCTCCACAACCGACTTCACGCGATCGAGCGAGCCGTGCCAGCCGGTGGCGCCCACCACCATGTTGACGCCGAGCGCCGCGATCCTCTCGATATTGCCCACCACGGTCTCCGGCGTGGAGAACTCGACCGCCATGTCGATGCCGGAGAAATTCCCGCTCGTGATGCCCGCATACTGCGCATTGTTGAACTCGTCCAGCTTCAACGCGACCTGAAAATCGTACTCCGGGGCCAGTTCTTCGATCAGTCGCCCCATCTTGCCGTAGCCCACTATCGCCAGATTCATATCACTCGAAAACCGCCGGATCGAGCTCCTGGAAAAATTCCCTGTGCAGCCGCCGCACGGCCTCCATCAAGTCGTCCCCGGCGACCACCAGCGTGACGTTCCACTGCGAGCCGCCCTGCGAAATCATGCGCACGTTCACCGGCGCCAGCGCGCCGAAGATGCGCGCCCCGATGCCCGCCGTCCCGCGCAGATTCTCTCCCACCAGGCAGATGATCGCCTGGTCGCGCTCGATCGCCACCTCGGCGAACTGTTCCAGTTCCTCCCGAATCTCCTCGAGCCGGTCCGCGTTGTCGATCGTCGCCGAGACGCTCACCTCCGAGGTCGCGATCACGTCGACCGGCGTCTCGTAGCGGTCGAACACCTCGAAGATCTGCCGCAGGAAGCCGTGCGCCATCAGCATGCGCGTCGAATGAATGTTGACGACGGTGATGTGTTTCTTGCACGCGATGGATTTGATGGGATTCGCGCACGGCACCGCGTCACGAATAATGCGCGTGCCCGGCATCTCCGGCCGGCGCGAGTTCAAGATCATCACCGGAATGTTCTTCTCGACCGCGGGCAGCAGCGTCGCCGGGTGCAGCACCTTCGCGCCGAAATACGCGAGCTCGGAGGCCTCGGCGAACGACATCACCTTGAGGCAGCGCGCCTCCGGCACCGAGTTCGGGTCGGCCGTCATCATGCCGTCCACGTCGGTCCAGATCTCGATCATGTCGGCGCCCACGCCCGCGCCCACCAGCGCCGCGCTGAAATCGGAACCGCCGCGGCCCAGCGTGGTCGTCACACCGTCCTCGGTCGCGGCAATGAATCCGCCCATCACCACGACTTTTCCTTCTCGCGCCAGCGGCGCGACTTCGGCGCACATCCGCCGGTACGTCTCCGAGCAGACCGGCGCGGCCTGCGTGTGCCGCGCATCCGTCACCATCACACGGCGCGCGTCCACGTGCACCGCATCGAGGCCGAGGCTTTGCAAAACCAGGGTGAAGATGCGGCTCGACAGGCGCTCGCCGTAGCTCGAGATCGCGTCGATGGAGCGCGGCGTCAGCTCGCCCAGCACCGACAGGCCCGTGATCAGCTCCGACAGCTCGTGTATGTGCGCATCGACGACGATCTCCAGTTCCTTGCGACCGCGCGCCAGCGGGCGCGCCTCGTTCAGGTGATACTCGCGCAGCGCCCGCACCTGCTCCATTGCGCCGTCGCGCTTGCCCTTCACCGCGTCGCGCGCCAGCGCCAGCAGCCGGTTCGTCGTCTTCCCCATCGCCGACACCACCACGATGGGCTTGCGGTCCAGCCGTCCCTTTACGATGGACGCGACCCGCTCGAGGGCGGCCGTCGATTCGAGCGACGTGCCGCCGAACTTCATCACGATCATCAGTCGAGAAATCCTTCCGAGTACATCAACTCCGCATTCAACACGGCCGCGCCTGCCGCCCCGCGCACCGTGTTATGGCCGAGCGCCACGAACTTGTAATCGAGCACCGGGCACGCCCGCAGCCGCCCCACGAACGCCGCCATCCCGCGCTCGCGGCATGCGTCGCGCCGCGGCTGCGGCCGGTCCCGGTGCTCCATGTAGATCACCGGCTGCGGCGGCGCGCTCGGCAGTTGCCGCTGCTGCGGCACGCCCCGATATGAGTTCCACGCGCCGATGACCTCCGCCACCGAGGGCTTCGCCGAAAGCTCCACCGAAACCGTCTCCGTGTGCCCGTCCACCACCGGCACGCGGTTGCAGTGGGCGCTTACGCGCGCGGCGAGCGGCTCCACGCGGTCTCCCGCGAACTCCCCCAGGATCTTCTGCGTCTCCTGCTCGATCTTTTCTTCTTCCCCGCCGATGAACGGGATGACGTTCGCGTTGATGTCCATGCTCGCCACGCCCGGATAGCCCGCGCCCGAGATCGCCTGCATCGTCGTCACCACCACGCGCATGATGCCGAACTGCTTCAGCGGCGCCAGTCCCATCGTCAGAACCACCGTCGAGCAGTTCGGGTTCGTGACGATCTGCCCCTTCCACCCGCGCGCCTTCTGCTGCTCCGGAATCAGCTTCAGGTGCGAGGGGTTGATCTCCGGCACCAGCAGCGGCACGTCGGGTTCCATGCGGTGGTTCTTCGAGTTCGATACCACGATGTGCCCCGCCTGCGCGAACTCGCGCTCGATCCCGGTGGCTACCGAGGAGTCCATCGCCGAGAACATCAGCCGCGGCCCGCCGTTCGGTTTGCACTCCTCGACCGTCAGGTCGCGCACCGTCTCCGGCATCTCGCCGTCCAGCCGCCAGCTTGTCGCGTCGCGGTATTTCTTCCCCGCCGAGCGGTCGCTCGCGCCCACCCACTTCAGCTCGAACCAGGGGTGCCCCTCGAGGAATCGCACAAAATGCTGGCCCACCATTCCGGTGGCGCCAAGAATGCCGACTTCGATTTTCCGTTGCATATGCCGTTACAAAGCCACGAGCAGCCGCTCGGTCATCTCCGTGTAGATATCCACGGCTTCGAGCAACTGCTTCTTGGGAACCTTCTCTTCGAGCGTATGGGCGACGTGTATGCTTCCCGGGCCGATCAGGAACGGCTGCCCCCAGGAAGTTCCGAATGCCGGGATATCCGTGGTGTAGGACACCACGGTGGTCGGCAGGTCGTTCAGCGAACTCAGCCGCACCGCCGGAATCGCGAGGATTTCGTTCGCCTCGACTCGTCCCGCCGCCGCCCGCATCACCGCTTCGCGCACCGGCTCCGCGTCGCCCACCAGCCGGAACATCAGCTCCGCCCGCGCCGCGTCCGGAATCACGTTCGGAGCGCGCCCGCCGCTGATGGTTCCGATGTTCAGCGTGCCGCGGCCGAGCACCTCGTCCTCGGGCTGCGGCATGCGCCGGATCTCCTCCACCGCATCCAGCAGTTTTTCGATCGCCGAGTCGCCGAGTTCCGGATAGGCGGAGTGGGCCATGCGCCCGTGCGCCACCAGTTCGAACCGCAGCGCTCCCTTCGACCCGAGCGCCAGCCGGTTCTCCGTCGGCTCGCCGTTGATCAGATACCGCGCCCCGCGCCGCACGCGCGCCGCGGCATACGCGCCCGCGCTGTTGCGCTCCTCGCCGACCACGAACAGCAGGCCGAAGCCGCGCCGCCCCCGCTGCAGCAACCTCTCCGCCGCGCCGATCATCGACGCGATGATTCCCTTCGCGTCGCACGCGCCCCGCCCGTAGATGAAGTCGTCGTCCTCGCGCGACGGAAAGAACGGCGGAACCACGTCCATGTGCGTCGAAAGCGTCACATACGGCTCGCCCCACGTGGCCAGCACGTTGAACCGGCCCGCCTCCACATCCAGCCTTTCCGCGCTCCCGTGCGTGTGGGCCGCCAGCGCCGCCAGATATTCGAGCAGAAACACGCCCACGTCTTCTTCGTGTTCCGTGACCGAGTCGATGTTCACCAATGCTCGCGTGAGCTCAAACGTGTTCATGTTCGTGGAGATGGAAAAAGCAGCCAAGCGGGAAGGAAATGCGGTCCCCCTCGATAGCGCTCCACCCGATCGCTCGAATGACAGTGGGCAGGTCTTGGCCTGGCCCCCCAACCGCTCCGGGGAACGCTCCCGAAGCGATTTCGGCGAAGAAAAACACCCGCCCCTTTCGCGCGGGCCTCCGAAGCATCCCGGAACCGCAGCCCGCCTACTAATGGCCTTCGCACCTCTATCGAACTTTCAGGATAGCAATTTCGGCGACTCAATTTCGGTGACAGGCTACGAAATCCCGAAACCTGCCGCCCCGGGAATCGTCACTGCCGGCAGGTGCATTTCCAACTCTTTGCGCCGCGGCTCGAGTGCCGGCGGCAGCATCAGCGCGCTGCCGAGACGCGCGGCCGGCTCATCCACCGTGAAGCCCGGCCCATCGGTAGCAATCTCGAACAGCACGCCGCCGGGCTCGCGGAAGTAAATGGAGCGGAAATACCTGCGATCGATAATCGGCGTGACGTTATAGCCGAGCGCGGCGATCCGGCGATGCCATTCGCGCTGTTCGGCATCCCCCGCCGTGCGCCATGCGACGTGGTGCACCGATCCGACCGCGACGCGCCCCGGCCGCAAATCCGGCGCCACCTCCACGTCCACGAACGCGCCCGGACCGCCGCTGCCCGCCGCAAAACGCAGCCGGCTGCCGCGCTCCTCCAGGAGCCGGAACCCGAGCGTTTCGAGCAGCGCCGCAGTCCGCTCCAGCCCCTCCTCGGCAAGCGTCACCCCGTGCAGCCCGCGGATCGCGTGCTCCGCCGCCACCGGTCCGCCGGGCCACGGCTCGCGCGCATCGGCCGTCGCGACCAGCGCCAGCTCAAGCCCGTGCCGGTCGCGCATCACCAGCGCGTCCTCGCCGAACCTCCGCTCCGGCCCCTCCACCGTAATCCCGCGTGCTTGCATCCGCTCCGTCCAGAAATTCAGAGCCCGTTCCGGAATCGAAAACGCCACCCTGGTCGCCTGCCCCGTCCCCCGCCGTCCCTGCGGCGCGCCGGGCCAGGGAAAAAACGTCAGCAGCGTGCCGGGCCGCCCCTCGCCGCCGCCGAAATAGAAGTGATAGGTCCCGGGGTCGTCAAAGTTCACCGTCAGCTTCACCAGCCGCAGCCCGAGCGCTTCTATGTAAAAATCAAGATTCTCCTGTGGATCGTCCGCAATCGCGGTCACGTGGTGAATTCCCAGGATTCGCCCCATGCTTACCAGATTAACCGCCCCGCGCCTGCGTTTCATGCACGCGGCCCGGCGCTGCGCGACAATGTAACACCGTGGCCCAAGACGCGACAAGACGGGCGCTCCGCCGCCCACCGAGCCTCTTCACCTGGCTGACCCGGCCCGGCCTGCGAGTCTTCGCGCACACGTTTCGCGCCTCTCTCGGCGGCACGTACAAGCACGGCGGCATCGCCACCTCGAAGAGCGCCGCCTACTCGGCGCTGCTCTCGTTTTTCCCGCTGCTCGCCACCGCCGCCACGCTGCTCGTCCACACGCGCGCGGATTTCGCGTACCGGCAGATCTCGACCTTTCTCTCGCAGGCGCTGCCGCCGCACACGCAGGAAACCGTGTTCCGCTACTTCGCCGAACGCGGCAATCAGCCGGCCCTCTGGCCCGTCACCGGCATCTTCGTCTCGCTCTGGGCCGCCTCCGGATTCATGGTCAGCCTGATCGAAGGATTCCGCGCCGCCTACCAGATCCCCACCGGCCGCTCGTTTCTCCGCGAGCGCGTCGTGGCGGTCCTGCTGGTGCTGCTGGCGGCGCTGCCCGCGGCCGCCGCCTCCGTGCTGGTGCTCATGGGCCGGCGCGCGGAGCACTGGGCCGTGCACAAGCTGGGGCTGCTGCCGTCGGGACGCGATCTGGAAGGCTGGGTCCGCGTCGTGTTCGCCACGATTCGCTGGGCGATCGGATTCGGCGCCATCGTCACCGCCACCGCAATCCTGTATTTCTACGGCCCGAACCGGCGCCAGCAGTGGCGCGCCGTCTGGCCCGGCGCCTTCGTCGCCACCGCGCTCTGGCTCGCCGCCACCATGCTTTTCGGCTGGTACGTGCGCTATATCGGCAATTACAACGTGCTGTACGGCAGTATCGCCACCGCGATCATGCTGCTGGTGTGGATGTACCTGCTCGCCATCATCGCCCTGATCGGCTGCGAGTTCAACGCCTGCTACGAGAAGCTCGGCGCATGAGCGCTAGAATCGATTAGAGACCTCCTGGGAGCGATGACCACCGAAACCTTTCAGCCATCCGGCGACTACCAGCAGGCCCTGGACCGCGCCGCCAGCCTCTGGGGCATCGAGCCCGAGTACGGCGATACCTGGGGCCACGTGCACATCACGCCGGCCGAGACAAAGAAGGGCATTCTCCGCGCCCTGGGCCTCCAGGTTGACACCAAGGAGGACCTCGATCGCGCCGTCGAAGAGCGCCTTTGGGCCCGCTGGAGTGCGCTGCTGCCGCCCGTGATGGTCCTGGGCGCGAATTCCTGGACGCGCGGCCTGCCGTTGCGCGTTCCCGAGGATCTCGCCGCCCGCGCCGCCACGGTCGAGATCCGTTGGGAGGACGGCGCGCTCGACCGCTTCGAAGTGGCGCTCGCGCCCCTGGAAACCAGCAGCGCCGCGGAACTCCGCGGCCGGCGATTCGTGTGCAAGCAGTTGCCGCTTCCCGCCGACGCGCGCCTCGGCTATCACGAAATGATCGTCGAGCTCGGCGGCAACTCCGCTTCGATGCGTCTCATCCTCTGCCCCGACCGCGCGTACGTGCCGCCGGCCATCGAGGACGGCCGCCGCGCCGCCGGCATCGCGATCGCGCTCTACGGCCTGCGCTCCGGCAGAAACTGGGGTTGCGGCGATTTCACCGACCTGGAAGGCATCATCGACTGGGCCGCCTCGGAGACCTCCGCCTCCTTCATCGGCCTCAACCCGCTCCACGCGATCGCGAACCGCCAGCCCTACAACACCAGTCCTTACCTGCCCAGCTCGACCTTTTTCAAGAACCCGATCTATCTCGACCTCGACCGCATCGAGGATTTCGCCGGCTCGGCGCGGGCGCGGCGCGCGTTTTCCTCCCCCGAGGTCCGCGCCGAGATCGAAGCGCTGCGCGCCTCTCCGTTCGTCGAGTACGAGCGCGTCTGGGCTCTCAAGCTGCGCGGCCTGAAGCTCGCGTTCCTGTCGTTTCTGCGCGATTACCGCGCCAGCACGCCGCGCGCCCTCGATTTCCGCCGCTTCATCGACGACGAGGGCGAGACGCTCGAACGCTTCGCCACCTGGTGCGCGCTCGACGAGTGGATCCACCGCCGCAATCCGGAGATCTGGGTCTGGACCGGCTGGCCGCCGGAGTTCCAGGATCCGGAATCGCCCGCCGTGCACGCTTTCCGGAAAAAACATTGGCGGTCGGTTCTGTTTTACATGTACGCGCAGTGGCAGGTGGAGCTTCAGCTCGCCGCCGCGCAGCAATACGCCCATCGCAAGGGCCTGTCGATCGGCATTTATCACGACTTCGCCCTCGCGACGGACCGCTTTGGCGCGGACCTCTGGGCCCACCGCCCCTTCTTCATCTCCGGCTGCCGCGTCGGCGCTCCGCCCGATAATTTCTCTCCCAAGGGCCAGGACTGGGCCTTTCCACCGCCGAACTCCGGGCACCACCGCGAAACCGGCTATCGCCTGTTCGCGCACGCCGTCCGGCAGAACGCCAGGCACGGCGGCGCCCTGCGCATCGACCACGTGATGCGCTTTTTCCGCCTGTACTGGATTCCCGATACGATGGAGCCCGACTCGGGCGCCTACGTCCGCGACCGGTACGAGGACCTGCTGCATATCCTGGCGCTCGAAAGCGTGCGCGGGAAAATCGCGATCGTCGGCGAGGACCTCGGCACGGTCACCGACGAGATCCGGCACGCGCTCGACCGCTTCGGCCTGTTCGGCTACAAGGTGCTCTATTTCGAAAAGACCAGGAACGGCGAGTTCAAGCGGCCGTGGGAGTACGCCGACCAGGCGCTGGTGGCGCCCAGCACGCACGACTTACCCACCCTCGCCGGCTTCTGGGCCGGCCGCGACATTGAGGCGCGCCGCGAGGCCGGGTTGCTGCGCGACGAGGCCGGGTACCGCGAAGCGCTTGCGGAACGCACGCGCGAGAAGCAGAAACTCCTCGACACTCTCTTCTCGCTGGAACTGCTGCCCGAAGGATACCCGCGCAGAGCCGAAGCCCTGCCGGAGCTGACCGGTGAGCTGCATAATGCGCTCGTCGGCTGGCTCGCCTCTACGCCCGCGCGCCTGTTCGTTATCAACCAGGAGGACCTGTTCAAGGATCTCGACCAGCAGAACCTGCCCGCGACGACGTCCGAATATCCGAACTGGCGCCGCAAGATGCGGTACTCGCTCGAAGATCTCCGGGCGCACGCCGCCCGCGATTACACGGCTATGTTCCGGAACTGGATCGAGCGCACCGGACGGGCCGGGGACGGCCTCACGCCGCCCTGACGTAGTTCGAGTTCGTGTCCTGAACCACGAGCTGCTTGCTCACCCCGTTGATCGTCGTGCTCGCGACGTGATTCGTGCCGTCGGGCAGCTTCGCGAACTGCACGTCCATGGTCACCGCGTCGCTGGGATTGGTGAGGTATGACGAAACCACGACGCGCTGGATCGCGTGCTGCGGGCGGCTGAAGATGTAGTGAACCGAGTCGCCCGGCTTCAGATAGTTCGTGACGATCAGTTCAAACTGGCCCGGTCCGGATGGCCCCAGAGCGACGTTCCCGCTTTCGAACGCCTGCTGCAGCCGCTGCGGGTTCGGTTGCGCATAGCTGTGCGCCAGCGCGCCCACCTGCTGCGCATACTGCTCGAACTCGCCCGTCTTCTTTTCGACGATGTGGCGCCTGAGCGGCCCGCCGCCGGGCTTGGCCGCCTCCGGCGTGCTCATGATCAGCGTCTTTTGCTGCTCCCCGTTCGGGCCGAGCCGCACCTGGTAAAGCGACTCCTTCTTGACCTGCCCGTTCACGCTGACGATCTGCTTCTCCTGCCACGTATACCGGCTTAGCGCCTGCTTGTTCGCCGCCGCAGCCTGCTTGATCTCGACCAGGCGCTGCTCGACGAGCGGATTCTGCGCAGCCGCGCCGATCGCTACGGCGGCAGCCAGCGAAAGCAGAGATGCCAGTTTCCAGGATTGCCCATTGCTCACGGTTCACCCCTCCCCTTACCCCGTGAGACGCGCCGCTGGGCAGAAGCGTTGCCGTGCGCTGGGGGGCACGGCACATTAAATTCGCATTTCAGAACCCGATATACTGTACTTCTTCTTCGAGCTCGAAGCCGAAGCGCTCGCGCACGCGCGCCTTCATCTCTCGAATCAGCTCGCGCAGCTCGCGCGCCGTGCCGCCGCCCGCGTTGTAGACCAGGTTGGCGTGATAATCGGCCACGCGCATGCCGCCGCGGGCCGCGCCTTTCATTCCCGCCCGCTCCAGGAAATACGCCGCCGCCACCTTGCCCTCGCGCACCACGCGCTCCGGCACCTCGGCAGCCACCCCCGCCGGCAACTCGGAAAGGATCAGATTCTTGAAAATGCTCCCGGCGCATTTCATCTCCGGCGGGAACTTCGCGTTCCGCAGGGACATGATTTCGTCCGCGGCGCGCCGCAACTCCGCCGCATCGCCGCGCTCGAGCGCCAGCCGCGCCGCCAGCACCACCCAGCGTTTCGCGCGTTTGAAAATGCTCTCGCGATACCGGAACTCGCATTCCGGGTTGCCGATCGCGCGCACGCACTCGCCGTCGAAGTACTCGACCTCGCGCACCGAGTCCGAGATCGAGCGGCCGTACGCTCCGGCATTGCCGTAAACCGCCGCGCCGAGCGAACCCGGAATGCCCGCGAGCGTCTCCAGGCCCTTGAGCCCGTGCGCGATCGCCGCGTCCACCACGGCCTGCAACTCCGCGCCCGCCTCGGCCGTCACCACTCCGCCGTCCACCTCGATGCCGCGGCCCGTGAACCGGAGCACTACGCCGCGAAAACCTTCGTCCGCCACTACGAGATTCGTGCCGCTGCCGATGACTACCCGCGGCGGTTCCGCTGCCTGCCACGCCGCCACGAACGCCTCGCGGCTCGGCGTTTCCGCGTAGATGTCCGCCGGCCCGCCGATCCCGAATCGCGTGTAGCGCGCAAGCGCCGCGCCGGGGATAACCTGTAAATTAGGAATTCGGGCGAAACGCTCGAGAGTCTGCTCAATGTTGGACATCGAAATAAGACCCATTATCCCGTGTTCGCGCCGGGCGAGGGGACGCCGCTGATGCCGCCCGCATTCCCCGGCTTTCCCGCCGAGGGCATGGCTTTTTTTCGTGCGCTCGCCCGCAACAATCGTCGCGAATGGTTCCAGCCCCGCAAGCCGGTCTACGACGAAAAGGTCAAGGCCCCCATGACCGCGCTGGTCACCGCCATCAATGACGCGCTGGCCGGCTTCGCGCCCGCGCACGTCACTGAGCCCGAGCGCGCCATCTATCGCCTCTACCGCGACACCCGCTTCAGCCCCGACAAGACGCCGTATAAGACGCACACCGCCGCCGTTTTCCCGCGGCGCGGCTTCGAAAAACACGCCTGCGCCGGCTTTTACTTCAGCGTCTCGCCGAAGGAAATCGAGGTGGCAGGCGGCGTCTACATGCCCACGCCGCTCGAATTGCGCGCAATTCGCCTGCATTTGGCGGAGAACCACGACGAATTCCGGCGGATCGTGACGGCGCGGCCGCTGCGCGCGCTGCTGGGCGAACTCCGCGGCGATCAGCTTTCCCGCGCGCCCAAGGGCTTCGACCCCAGGCACCCCGCCGCGGACCTCGTGCGCTACAAGCAGTGGCTGTTCTGGATTCTGCTCGACCCCGCGCTCGCCACCACGCCCAGGCTGCTTCCCGAGCTGGTCAGGCGATTCCGCGCGATGTCGGAGTTCGTGGAGTTCCTGAACGCGCCGCTGGTTGCGGAGCGGAAGAAGGCGCTGCGAAAAGACACCTTTGCGTTCTAGCCCGGGATGCGGCGGACGGCGGCGTGGACCGCCGCCGGGCTACACGGCTATGCGCTCACCGCCCGGGCATCCGCTCGAAGCGGTAGAGCGCACAAGCCCTGCCGTCGCCACGGCACTGACTACTTCACCATCCCTACCACGGCGTTCACCATCACCGCGGCCATGCCGATCGGGATCAGGCGCTTCCAGCCGATGTTCATCAACTGGTCGTACCGCAGGCGCGGCCAGGTCGCGCGGAACCAGATCATCGCGTAGATCATGCACGACAGCTTGAACGCGAACCAGAACAGGCCGATGATCCACTGATTGACGATCGGGATCAGGAACACTCCGCCCGCCACGATCAGCCCCGCGCCGATCGCCCACAGCACCACGCGCCACACCGTGCTCTTCACGCCGCGCGACAGCGGGAAGCAGTAAATCCCCGTACCCGCCAGCGCCAGCACCGGCACGCCGTAGTTCATCGGGATTTCCAGCCACGCCACGCTCGGGAACGGCCGCAGCCAGCCTCCCCAGAACAGCGTCACCGCCACCGACGCGATCACCACCACGTTGCAGTATTCGCCGAGAAAGTAGAGCGCCCAGCGGAAGCCGCTGTACTCGGTGTGGAACCCGGCCACCAGCTCCGATTCCGCTTCCGGCAGATCGAACGGCGCGCGGTTGGTCTCCGCGATGCCCGCGATCAGGTACGTGATGAACGGCACGATCATCAGGCCGAAATTGCTGAACACGAACCAGACGTGCCTGTCGGCCTGCGCCTTCACGATGCCTTCCATGCTCAGCGTGCCCGCGGCCATCACGCCGCAGATCAGCGCGAACCCGATCGCGATCTCGTAGCTGATGAGCTGTGCGCCGCTGCGCAGCGCGCCCAGCAGCGAGTAGTGGCTGTTCGACGCCCAGCCGCCCAGGACGATGCCCAGAACTCCGAGCGCCGACATCGAGGCGATCACCAGCAGGCCCACGTTGACGTCCGTGCCGCGCAGGACGCCCGTGAACGGCAGCACCGAAAAAGCGGTCAGCGCCGTGCACGTAGTCACCACCGGCGCGAACCAGAACAGAACTTTATCCGACTGCGACGGGATCACGTCCTCTTTCAGGATCAGCTTCAGCGCGTCGGCCAGCGGCTGCAGCAGGCCGTGCGGGCCGGTCCGCATAGGCCCGAGCCGCACCTGGAAGTCCGCCAGCACCTTGCGTTCGACGAGCGTCAGGTAGCCGGCGATCAGCGGCATCAGGCACACGACCACCAGCGCCATCAATGACGGCTTAAACAGCGGGTTGTTCAGAATGCTTTCCATAGGTCGCTAACGTAGGACCGACGTAGAAATCTGCGCCAGCCGCAGGAAATACTCCGGGAAAATGCCCATCGCCAGCGTCATCGCGCCCGTTACGCCGGCCGCCAGCCGCAGCCCGAAGCTCGATGCCACAGGCAGCTTATCGGCCGCCTCGTTCACGAACATGCTGCGCACGACGCGGAAGTAATAGTAGACCGCCACCGCGACGTACAGCGTCGCGATCACCGCCAGCACGTAATGCTGCGTCTCGATCAGCGAGAGGAAAATGTAGTACTTTCCGAGGAAGCCCGCCGTCGGCGGAATGCCCGCCAGCGACGCCATGAAGATCAGCATCAGCACCGCGTAGCCCGGGCTCTTGTGCATCAGCCCCGACAGGTCCTCGATATCGTCGCCGATGATGTCCTTCCGCCGCAGCGTCACGATCACCAGGAACGCGCCCAGGTTCATGAACGTGTACACCAGCAGGTACACCGCGATGCCCTTGATGCCCGTCGAGTTGCCCGCGATCAGGCCCAGCAGCATGTAGCCCGCGTGCGAAATCGAGCTGTAGGCGAGCAGCCGCTTCACGTTCGTCTGGCTGATCGCCGCCAGGTTCCCCACCGTCATCGTCAGAATCGCGATCACCGCCAGCACCGGCATCCACACGGCGCGGATGCTCTCGAGCGGCCCGAGGAAAATCCGCAGCAGGAACGCAAACGACGCCGCTTTCGATGCCACCGAAAGGTACGCCGTCACCGGCGTCGGCGCGCCTTCATAGGCGTCCGGCGCCCACATGTGGAACGGAACCGCGGAGATCTTGAAGAGCAGCCCGACCGTCGTGGTCGCGAACGCCAGGAACACCATCGGATCCCATGTGTCTCGCGCCGCGATCGCCTGGCCGATCTCGTTCAGGTTCGTCGAGCCCGAGATGCCGTACATCACCGAGAAGCCGTAGACCAGGAAGCCGCTCGAGAACGCGCCCAGCAGCATGTACTTCAGCGCCGCTTCGTTCGAGCGCTTGTCCCGCCGCAGGTAGCCCACCATGATGTAGAACGACAGCGCCATCAGCTCCAGGCCGATGAACAGCGTGATCAGGTCCGATCCCGTGGCCAGGAAAAACATGCCGCAGTTGGCCAGCAAAAGCAGGCCGTAATACTCGGCGTTATGCTCGTCCTCGATCTCCAGATACCGGTACGAAACCAGAATCACGATCAGCGACGCCGCCAGGAACAGCCAGTTGAAAAAGAGCGAAAAGCCGTCCACCGTCAGCGCGCCGTGAAACGCGGTCATGCTCGTCATGTGCTGGTCCACCAGGAACATGAACTGCTTCCAGAGCGCGTAGGCCGAGCTTACGAGGCCCAGCGTCACGAACCCCAGCAGCAGCCTGGCCTGTTGTTTCCCGGACGGCCCGAAAAAGTCGATCAGGAACACGCCGCAGGCGAACATCACCAGCATGATCGCCGGCACTAGGACGAAATGATCGGTAGCGGTGTAGAAGGGGTTCATCGCGCTGCCTCCGCCAGAGCGGTGTGGTGCACGCCGGCCGCCGCGGCCGCCTGCGCCTTCTGTTGTTCGAAGTATCCCGGCCGCACGCGCTCCACAATCTGCGCCACCGGCTTTTCCAGAACTCCGAAGTACGGCTGCGGATAGATGCCGATCCAGATGGCCCACGCGATCAGCGGCAGGAACACGGCCACCTCGCGCAGGCTCATATCGGGCAAATGCAGGTTCTTCGGATTCGTGATCTGCCCCAGAATCGTCTTCTGGTACATCACCAGCAGGTACGCCGCGCCGAGGATCACGCCCGTCACCGCGCACGCCGCCCAGATCCGGTTCGCCTCGAAGGCGCCCTGCAGAATCGTGAACTCGCCCACAAATCCATTAAGCAGCGGCAGGCCCGCCGAGCTCAGCATCGCGAACGCGAAGATGACGGCGTAGACCGGCATCACGTGCCCCAGCCCGCCGTATTCCTTCAGCTCGCGCGTGTGGCGCCGTTCGTAAACCACCCCCACCGCAAGGAAGAGCATGCCGGTCGAGATGCCGTGGTTGATCTGCTGGATCACCGAGCCCGCCAGGCCGTTCGGGTTCATCGCGAAAATGCCCAGCGTGCAGAACCCCAGGTGGCTTACCGAGGAATACGCCACCAGCTTCTTCCAGTCCTGCTGCACCAGGCTCACCAGCGCGCCGTAAATAATGCCGACGATCGAGAGCACCGCCAGCACCTCGACGATGGTCGCGTCCACCGACGCCTGCGGCAGCAGCGGCAGCGAGAAGCGGATGAATCCGTAAGTGCCCATCTTCAGCAGCACGCTCGCCAGCACTACCGACCCCGCCGTCGGAGCTTCCACGTGCGCGTCCGGCAGCCAGGTGTGGAACGGGAACATCGGCACCTTGATCGCAAACCCGATGAAGAACGCCCAGAACACCCACTGCTCGAGCGCCGGCGACAGATGCAGCTTCATCAGCTCCGAGATCTCGAACGTGTAGAAGCCGAATTGCTTGAAATGCTGGAAGTAGAGCGTCAGGATGCCGAGCAGCATCAGCGCGCCGCCGGCCAGCGTGTAGAGGAAGAACTTGATCGAGGCGTACAGCTTCCGCGGCCCGCCCCAGACGCCGATGATGAAGTACATCGGCACCAGCACCATCTCCCAGAACACGAAGAACATGAAGAAGTCGAGCGAGACGAATACGCCGATCATTCCCACCTGTTGCAGCAGGAACATCGCGTAGTATTCCTTCGTCCGCTCCTGGATCGCGTTCCACGAAGACAGGATCGCGATCACCCCGATCACCGTCGTCAGCATCACCAGCAGCAGGCTGATCCCGTCGATGCCGATCGCGTAATGCACGCCCAGCGCCGGAATCCAGTCCGCGCGCTCCACGAACTGGAACCCGTCCGCGTTCTTATCGAACCCGAACACCAGCGGCAGAGATACCAGGAAGCCGGCCAGGGCCGCCAGATTGGCCCAGATCCGAATCAGGTTCTTCTTGGACGCCGGGATCAGCAGCAACACGCCCATGCCGATCAGCGGCGTGAAGAGAACCCACGATAGTAAGTGGTTGCCCATGGATTTACCGCGTCAAGTAATAACCGAGTACGGCCACGATGCCGATTACGAAAACCAGCGCGTAGGACTGCACCGAACCCGTCTGCAAAATCCGCACCGGATAAGAGGACAGCTTCACGACGAACGCGGTCAGCCGCACCGCGCCGTCCACGATCCACGTGTCCCACCACATGCTGAGGCGCGACGTGGAGCGCGTCAGCCAGCCCGTGCCGTTGACGCCGCCGTCCACCACGTTCTTGTCGAACCGCGACAGCGCGCTGCCGCCGCCCAGCACCAGGCCGTTCACGAACAGGAAATTGTAGATCTCGTCTACGTACCACTTGTGCAGCGAGCCGTTGTAGAGCGGGCCCAACGCCATGAGCGGCTCTTTCTCCGGCCGCCGCTTCGTGTACAGATACCAGGCGAACGTAATCCCCGCCACCGCCAGCGCGATCGAAAGCAGCATCAGGCCCCACTCGAGACCCGCCCCGCCCTCAGCCGCATGCCCGGCGCCTTCGGCGGCTTCCGTCCCGACGACCGTGGACAGCCACGTCTCCAGGCATCGGAAGCTCTCGGGGAATATGCTCCACAGCTTCGGCACCCCGACGTATCCGGCCAGCACGCTGCCCGCGGCCAGCACCATCAGCGGCACGGTCATGTTCTTCGGCGATTCGTGAATGTGCGCGGCCTTCTTCGCATCCACGCGCGACTCGCCGTAGAACGTCATCGCCATCAGCCGCCACATGTAGAACGCGGTCATCAACGCGGTGATCGCGCCCACCGCCCACAGAATGGTGAACCCGTTCGCGAAGGTCTGCCACAGGATCTCGTCTTTCGAGAAGAACCCCGCCAGTCCCGGAATGCCCGCGATCGCCAGCGTGCCGATGAGCATCGTCCGGTAGGTCACCGGGATCTTGTCCTTCAGCCCACCCATGAACCGCATGTCCTGCTCGCCCGACATCGCATGAATCACCGAGCCGGAACCGAGGAAGAGCAGCGCCTTGAAGAATGCGTGCGTGTAGAGATGGAAGATGCCCACCCAGTAAGCGCCCACGCCGAGCGCCAGGAACATGTAGCCGAGCTGGCTGACCGTCGAGTACGCCAGCACGCGCTTGATATCGTTCTGCGTCAGCGCGATCGACGCCGCGAAGATCGCCGTGAACGCGCCCACCGTCGCCACGATCGCCGACGTGTCCGGCGTCAGCCGGAACAGGTGGCTGGACCGCGCCACCATGTAAACGCCGGCGGTGACCATGGTCGCCGCGTGGATCAGGGCCGACACCGGCGTCGGGCCTTCCATCGCGTCCGGCAGCCACACGTACAGCGGGAACTGCGCCGACTTGCCCGTCGCGCCCACGAACAGCAGCAGCGCCGTCACGCTCAGGATGCCGAACCCGGTCTCCGGCTTGAACGCCTCGAGCGCCGTGTTCACATCCAGGAAGCGCACCGTGCCGAGCAGGCTGAAAAGCAGCAGCATGCCGATGATGAAGCCCGCGTCGCCGATGCGGTTCACGATGAACGCCTTCTTGCCCGCATCCGCCGCCGACTTCTTATGGAAGTAGAACCCGATCAGCAGGTAGCTGCACAACCCGACGCCTTCCCAACCGACGAACAGCAGCACGTAGTTGTTCGCCAGCACCAGCGTCAGCATGAAGAACACGAACAGGTTCAGGTAGCCGAAGAACCGGTAATACCCGCCGTCGTGCGCCATGTAGCCGGTCGAGTAGACGTGGATCAGGAAGCCGACGAAGGTCACGACCAGAATCATGACCGAGCTCAGCGGGTCGAGCAGGAAACCCCAGTCCGCGCCGAAGCGCGCCAGCGTGTGCCCGGCCGTCGCGAACGGCAGGCCCGCCAGCCACGTGTACTTGATCACCTGGTGCACGTGCCCCGGAACCGAGGTCAGTTGGATCACCGCGCCCAGCGAGAAGATGAACGACAGCAGCACCATGCTCGGGCAAAAGAAGCTGATGAGCTTCTTGAGCGGCGAGCCGTGGTGGCCATGCGCGTCGTGCGAACCATGCGCGTCGTGGCCGTGCGCCGGCCCATGCCCGTGGGCATCGTGCCCGCCATGCCCGTGCTCGTCCTCGACGGGCAGGTCCGCCACGCCCGGAGCCACCGCCACTTCCGAAGGCGCCTGCGGGTCCAGCTTCTTTCCGAACAGCAGCATCATGAGCGCGCCGAACAGCGGGAACAGCGGAATCAGCCAGATGGAATCGAGAAAGTTCATCGCGCGTTCCTCACCATTTCAGCAACTCGATCTCATCGGCCTGCACCGTCTCCTTGTTGCGGAACAAGGCGATCAGGATGCCCAGGCCCACCGCCGCTTCGGCCACCGCCACCGTGATTACGAAGATCGCGAACACCTGTCCCGTCACCGTGCCGAAGTGCTTCGAGAAGGCGATCAGGTTGATGTTCACCGCGTTCAGGATGAGTTCGATCGACATCAGGATGATGACGATGTTCCGGCGGGTCAGCACGCCAATGGTGCCGACGAGCAGCAGCGCGGCGCTTAGCGCCAGGTAATGTACCGTTGTGATGGGATGCATCAGATCCTCTTCTTGGCCATCACGACCGAACCGACGACCGCGGCCAGCAGCAGCACGGAGGCCACCTCGAACGGCAGCAGGTATTGCGAGAACAGCACGTCGGCGATGCGCTCGACGTTGCCCTCGCTGCCCGGAGGCGTTCCCGGCGCGGCCAGTTCGAACGCGGCGGCGCCCTTCTTCAGGAAGAAAAGCACCTCGCCTCCGACCGCCAGCGCGCATGCCAGCGCCACCCATAACTGCTTGTTGAACTGGCGTTGCCGGGCGGCCTCGTCCAGGTTGACGAGCATGATCACGAATAGGAAAAGGACCATGATGCCGCCGACGTAGAGCACGATTTGCACGGCGAACAGGAATTCGGCGCTCTGCAAGAGAAAAAGCCCGGCAACGCCCATCAGCGACACAATCAGCGAGATCGCGCTGTGGACGGCGCTCTTGCGGGTGATCGTCATCACACCGCCGCCCAGGGTAAGCAGCGCGAACAAATAAAAGAAAACCGTGTCGGTCATCGCAGAACCTGCGTCTCCTCCGCTCCCCGCCGTTACGGAATTGCGGCCTTCCGGGGAACGGTCTAATACTTGTACCGGGTCGGCTTGGGTCCTTCCTCCAGCATCTTGCGGTCCCAGATGCCGCCCTCCCGGGAATAACTCGCCATCTCGAAATCCTGCGTCAGCTCGAGCGCGTCCGTCGGACAGGCGTCCTCGCACAGCCCGCAGAACATGCACCGCGAAGTGTCGTAGGTGAACGTCGCCACTTCCTTTTTCTTCGTCTGCTCGTTGCGCGCGGAAGTCACCACGATCAGGTGCTCCGGACACGCCAGCGCGCACGCCCCGCAGCCGATGCACAGCGACTGCCCGGTCTCCGGATTGGTGTTCAGCCGCGGCGCGCCCCGGAACCGCTCCGCCACCTTCGGCCTCTGCTCCGGGTACTGCTCGGTCACGATGTACTTCGGCGCCTGGTAATGAAATGTGACCTTCAGCCCCTCAATCAAATCGACCAGGAAGATGGTTCTCAGAATCTTGCGCATCGCCCCTCCCCTATCGGTCTACCTCGCCCAGCACAATGTCGATCGTTCCGATAATCGCCACCAGGTCCGCCACCAGCGAGCCCCGGGCCATCTTGTCCAGCGATTGCAGATTCACGAATGACGGCGGCCGGATCCGAAGCCGGTAGGGCTGCGTCGAGCCGTCGCTCACCACGTAGTAGCCCAGCTCGCCCTTCGGCGCCTCGACCGAAACGTACACTTCGCCCACCGGCGGCTTGATCACCTTGGGAACCCTGGCCATGATCGGCCCTTCCGGAATCCGCTCGATCGCCTGCCGGATGATGCGCACCGATTGCCGCATCTCCTCCATCCGCACCAGGTACCGGTCGTAGGTGTCGCCGTTCTCGCCCGTCGGAATCTCGAAGTCGTAGTTCTGGTAGCCGCTGTAGGGCTGCGCCTTGCGCAGGTCCCACTTCACGCCCGCCGCCCGCAGCATCGGGCCCGTGACCCCGTACTGCTTGCAGTCTTCCGCGTTCAGGATGCCGACGCCCTTCAGCCGCCCGATCCAGATCCGGTTGCCCGTCAGCAACTGCTCGTATTCGTCGATCTTCGCCGGCATCAGGTCGCAAAAGGCCTTCACGTCCGCGACGAAGTTGTCGTAGATCTCGTATTGCAGCCCGCCGATGCGGAAGGCGTGCGTCGTCAGGCGCGCGCCGCAGTACCGTTCGAAGATGTCCAGGATGTATTCCCGCTCGCGCATCACGTAGAACAGAGGCGTGATGGCGCCGATGTCCAGCGCGTGCGTGCCGAGCCAGATCAGGTGGCTCGCGATCCGGTTCAGCTCCGTCAGGATCACGCGCACCACCTGCGCCCGCTCCGGCGCCTCCACATTGAGCAGCTTTTCGATCGCCAGGCAGTAGCCGAGCCCGTTCGACACGGCCGCGCAGTAGTCCAGCCGGTCCACATACGGCGCGAACTGCGTATAGGTCCGGTTCTCGCCGATCTTCTCGACGCCGCGGTGCAGGTAGCCGATCACGCAGTCCGTGCCCAGCACCTTCTCGCCGTCCAGCTTCAGGATGACCCGCAGCACCCCGTGCGTGGACGGGTGCTGCGGACCCATGTTGAGCACCAGTTCGCTCGAGTCTAGAAATGTGGTGTCCGGCATAGGGTTACTGTCCGCTCTCGATCCCGATGTTTTCCTCGACCCAGCGGTTGTCCATCGCCGTGATCGGACGATCCTTGCGCAGCGGGTGTCCGTCCCATTCCTCGGGCAGCAGGATCCGCCGCATATCGGGATGGTTGGCGAACTCGATGCCGAACATGTCGAAGACTTCCCGCTCCAGCCAGTTGGCCGTCAGATGCACGCCGACCGCCGTCTGCGGCTTGTAGCCGTCCGGGATCCTGATCTTGACCCGCACCCGGTCGTTCCGCGCAAAACTGTATAGGATGTACACCAGCTCGAACCGCTCCGGCCGCTTGGGATAGTCCACGGCCGTGACATCGACCAGGTAATCGAAGTCCGCCTCCAGCTTCAGGAAGTCCAGGATCGCGACCGCCGCCTCGGGTTTCGCGACGAGGAACTTCTGTCCTAAATAGACGGAAAACTCCGAAATCTGATCGCCGAAATGCTCCTTGAGCATCTGCGTCAGCTCGTCTTCCCACGGGGTCGCGGCCATTACTGCGGGTGCTTTCGGTGGCGGGGGGGCGGCCGGCGGTTTGGCTCCCGCGGGGGCCGCTGGTCGCGCGGGCGGTTTACTATCCGGCTTTTGTTCGTCAGCCATGGTAAGGGTTACTCCGGATTGGCTCGAAGATCACCAAAGTAACACGCCGGAGAGCGGATTTTCAAATGAGCAAATTATAACTTTAACGAATGTTTACAGATCTCGCGCGCCCGCCGCGCCGGAATGGAAGCCAAAGCAGCGCGAAAATCACCCAGGCCAGCGCTGCCGCCACCCCAATGTATGCGGGCCAGGGTCCAAACCAGTTCAGAATCGAAAACGCCCGCGGCTTGGCCCGCAGGTACATGTAGTTGGCCCGGAACGCGGCGTCCGCAGCGCCCGCCATCGCCGTCCAACCCAGCAGCGGCGCCCACACGCGCCGGAACCCCGGCCGCCGCGGCTGCATCACGCCTCCCCACAGCAGCATCAGCGCGGTGGTGATCGTGCCGCCGTGCGCGACGAAAAACGAGATGCTGCTGAAAGAAGCCAGCGGCCGCCACAGATCGGGTGTCAGCACGGCCATCGCCGCAGTCGGCAGGCCGACGTAGTAGATAAAGTCATAGAGCGACTGCCGGAGCGTGAACAGCGTCGCCACCGCCACCCAGAAGGCAAGGTCGGAAAGCTGCAAGGGCAGGTTGTAGGAAGCGTGCAACCCCTCCAGCTCATAACGGAGGCCCCACCAGACCAGCTCATTGGCCGCCAGCCCCGCCGCCAGCGCGATTCGAACGGGCCGCGCAGCTTCCGGCCGCCGGCGGATCCATCCGCCCAGAGCGGCTGCTGTGCCGACAATCGCCGCCAAAATCCCCAGGTGCGCCGCAGCAATCAACTTCAGAACCCGTTACCAGTGTAATTCGCCGCGCGCGCACCCCCGGCTCGAAGGGCGGCGCCGCGCGCGCAGGGCGTGCGCGGGCTTGACTGTCCTCAATTAGCCACACTTCTGCGCTCGCATCATAAGATCAGCTAATTTTGTGCTTGCAATTCCTTCCCTTGGGTGTATATTCCCTAATGAGAGTCATGACTCCGATTCCTCTTTCCGGGGCTTCTCATGAACCAAAGCACGGTCGTTGCTCCCACTGTAGGCCACCCGCGGCATGAAGATCTCATCGCCGTCCTGCAGGCCATCCAAAGCGAGTGCCATTACCTCCCCCAAGGAACCCTCGTCGCGGTCGCCAGGCATTTCGGCGTCCCCCTCAGCGAAGTCTTCCACATCGCCACTTTCTACAACTGTTTCAGCCTGGAGCCGCGCGGCAAGCATATGCTCCAGGTCTGCCTGGGCACCGCCTGCCACGTACGCGGCGGCCAGCAAATATTGGACAAGATTCTGCGGGACCTGAAGATGGCCGCCCCCGGAACCAGCCCCGACCTGGAGTTCAGCGTCGAGCCGGTGCGCTGCCTGGGCTGCTGCGGCCTGGCCCCGGTCATGCGCGTGGACAAGCGCACGCACGGTCATCTCAAGCAGGCCGTCATCCCCAGGATCCTCAAGAGCTATCGCTCGAAACCGGAAAAGCCCGCCGCGGCCGCCTCCGCCGCGGCCGGTTCGACCGACGGCCAGGACTAATCCCATGCTCACGGCTACCGCTGTCATCACATCCGAAACCGATCTGCGCCGCGCGGCCGACCGCGGGCGCAAAACGCTCCTGCCCCGCGAAACCAAGCTGATCGTCGGTATGGGGACCTGCGGCCTGGCTGCCGGCGCCGAGGAGATCTACGACGCGATCCGCGACGAGGTGCAGAAACTGCGCCTGCCTTACCTGGTCGCCTCGACCGCCTGCATCGGCTGGTGCTCCCAGGAACCGCTGGTCGATGTCCAGGTCCCCGGCAAGCCGCGCGTCACCTACGGCCGAATGGACGTGCGGAAGGCGCGCGAGCTGATTCGCAGCCTCGCCAAGGGCGACCTGAAGCTGCAATGGGCCTCGAGCCAGCTCATCGCCTACGAGAACCCCGTCACCGGCAAGCCGCTCCCGATCGCCGATCCGCCCGAGCGCCTCGACGGCCTGCCCTTGTACGAAGACCTGGCGCTTTTCAAGCACCAGCTTCGCATCGTGCTGCGCAACTGCGGCGTCATCGATCCGACGAACCTCGACGAATACATCTCCCGCGGCGGTTATTTCTCTTTACACCACGTTCTGAAGGACCTGACCCCGGCCGACGTCATCGAGCAGGTTGCCGTTTCGGGCCTGCGCGGCCGCGGCGGCGCAGGCTTCCCGACCGCCCGCAAATGGAAGCTCCTCAGCGAGCAGAGCGCCACTCCGAAATACCTCATCTGCAACGGAGACGAAGGCGACCCGGGCGCGTACATGGACCGCGCGGTGCTCGAAGGCGACCCGCACAGCGTGCTCGAAGGCATGGCGATCGGCGCGTACGCGACCGGCGCCTCCGAGGGCATCATCTACGTCCGCGACGAATACCCGCTCGCCGTGCAGCGCATGACGGAAGCCATCGCCCAAGCCGAAGCAGCGGGCCTGCTCGGGGATCGAATCCTGGGGAGGAAATTCTCCTTCGGGGTCCGCATCGTCAAGGGCGCGGGCGCATTCGTCTGCGGCGAGGAGACGGCGCTGATCCGCTCGGTGGAAGGCCACGTCGGCGAGCCCGTGCAGCGGCCCCCGTTCCCCGTCCAAAAGGGCCTTTACGGCAAGCCCACCTGTATCAACAACGTCGAAACCTGGGCGAACATCCCGGTCATCCTGATGCGCGGCGGCGAGTGGTTCTCGACCATCGGCACCGGCGCCAGCAAGGGCACCAAGGTGTTCAGCCTGGTCGGCGCGGTGAACAACACGGCGCTGATCGAGGTGCCGATGGGAATCAAGCTGCGCGAGATCGTCAACGAGGTCGGCGGCGGCATTCCCAACAGACGCAAGTTCAAGGCGATCCAGACCGGGGGGCCTTCGGGCGGCTGCCTGCCCGCCAACCTGCTCGATCTCGAGGTCGATTACGAAAGCCTGACGCGCTCGGGCGCCATCATGGGCTCCGGCGGCATGATCGTGATGGACGAGTCCACCTGCATGGTGGACATCGCCAAGTACTTCCTCACGTTCCTGGCCGACGAGTCCTGCGGCAAGTGCTTCTCCTGCCGCAAGGGCCTGGAGCGCATGCAGCAGATCGTCACGCGCATCGCCGAAGGCAACGGCTCGGAGGAAGACCTCGCCCTGCTCGAAGACCTCGGCTGGCTGGTTCGCGAGACTTCCCTTTGCGGGCTGGGCCAGACCGCGCCCAATCCTCTGCTCTCCACGCTGAGGTATTTCCGGGACGAGTTTCTGGCCCATGTCCGCGAGAAGCGCTGCCCCGCCAAGGTCTGCAAGCAGCTCATTACCTACCGCATCGAACCGGCGCTGTGCGACGGCTGCGGCGCCTGCATCCAGGTGTGCGCCAGCGAGGCCATTCTGGGCGAAAAGAAAAGCGCGCACATGATCGAGGCCGGCAAGTGCATCAAGTGCGGGGCCTGTCTCGAGGTCTGCCGCCCCAAGGCGGTGATCGTCAACTAGGAGTCTCCCATGCCCTTAATTAACATCGACGGAATTCACTTCGACGCGGAACGGGGGACGACCGTGCTCGACACCGCCCGCTTCCTCTCGATTCCCATCCCCACCATCTGCCACGACGACGGCCTGTCGGAGTACGGCGGCTGCCGGCTGTGCATCGTCGAGACCGGTACGCCGCCGAACACTAGGCTGCAGACCTCCTGCACGCTGCGCGTGGAGGAAGGCATGGTCATCCGCACGCACTCGGCGCGCGTCGAAAAGGCGCGCCGGCTGCTGCTGGAACTCTACGTGGCCACAGCTCCCCAGTCGAAGGTCCTTCAGGACCTCGCCAGCCGCTACGGCGTCCGCGAGGTTCGCATGGACCCGGAGTTCGCCGACTGCATACAGTGCGGCAAGTGCGTCCGCATGTGCAAAGAGCAGATGCAGGCCGGCGCGCTGGGCTTTGCCTACCGCGGCTGGCGGCGCAAGGTGATGACGCCGTTCCGGCCCCAGTCGGAGCTCTGCCGCCGCTGCGGCGCCTGCGAGTACATCTGCCCGGTGTGCCAGTTGCGCTGCCAGGGCCCGCAGCCGGAAACCACCCTCTGCAACGGCTGCGTGAACATCGCGACTCCCTGCCTGAACTATCACGATCAGGCAATGTGCTTCCTGGATCCATGTATGGCGTGCGAGGTGGCTGGCCCCTTCCGCCAGGAACTCGTTCGGCCGGCTGAGTTGTTGCAGAAAGTTCCTAAGTAAAGGAGAAATCTCATGTCATATTCCCGACTGAACGCCTCCGCGGCAACGCTGACCAAGAACCGCACGGAGGACTCCATCAGTCCCTTTAGCGGCATGTGCGTGACCTGCGTGGACGGCTGCGTCGGCATGTGCGAAATCGGCAAGTCGGCCTATCGCGGGCCGGAAATGATTTACCCGCAGCCGTTCGGCATGATCACGACGGCTTCGGCGAAGCGCTATCCGCTCGACTTGTCCCACTTCACGATTCTCGGCCGCGCCGGCGGCGCCTGGGGCATCGAGGCCGACAGCGATAAGGCCCTCTTCCCGAAGGTGAACCTCGAAGTCAACTTCGGCCGCGCTCCGGGCATCCGCTCGAAGCTGCCGTTCATCCTCGCCGCCATGGGCTCGACCAACGTCGCCAAGAACAACTGGGAGGGCCTGGCCGCCGGAGCCGCCATCAGCGGAACCTGCATGGCGGTCGGCGAAAACGTAGTGGGCATGGACCCGCACTCGAAGATTGAGAACGGAAAAGTGATCACCAGCGGCGAGCTCGAGTGGCGCATACACTGCTACCGCCAGTGGCAGGACGAGGGCTACGGCGAGATTCTGGTGCAGGCCAACGTCGAGGATACCCGCCTCGGCGTGCAGGAATACGCCATCAAGAAGCTCGGCGTAAAGGCGGTTGAGCTGAAGTGGGGCCAGGGCGCCAAGGACATCGGCGGCGAGGTCAAGATCCGCGACCTCGAAAAGGCGAGGCTGCTCAAATCCCGCGGCTACGTCGTGCTGCCCGATCCCGAGGACCCGGTGGTGGTGGACGCCTTCGAGCGCGGCAGTTTCCGCGAGTTCGAGCGCCATTCCCGCATCGGCATGGCCGACCACGACGCTTTCCTCGCCCGCGTCGAGCAGTTGCGGAAATGCGGGGCCGCGTTCGTCACGCTGAAGACCGGCGCGTACCGCCCGGCCGACCTCGCGCGCGCCGTCGCCTGGGCGTCGGAAGCCGGCATCGACCTGCTGACCGTGGACGCGGCCGGCGGCGGCACCGGCATGAGCCCCTGGCGCATGATGAACGAGTGGGGCGTGCCCGGCATCGAGTTGCACTCGCTGGTGCGCGAATACTGCGAGCGGCTCGAGAAGAAGGGCCGGCCCGTTCCGCCCATCGCGCTCGCCGGCGGCTTCACTTTCGAGGACCAGGTCTTTAAGGGCTTCGCCCTGGCGGCGCCCTATGTAAAGTTGATCGGATGGGCCCGCAGCCCGCTCGCCGCGGCCATGGTCGGCAAGACCATCGGCCGGCAGATCCGCGAAAACTCGCTGCCGGTGTACATCGAGCGCTTCGGCGTCACCGTCAACGAGGTCTTCGTCACCGCGCCGGAACTGCAGGAGAAATACAAGGACCGCTTCAAGAACCTGCCCACCGGAGCCATCGGCGTCTACACCTATTACCAGCGCGTGGCGCAGGGCCTGCGCCAGTTGATGTGCGGCGCCCGCAAGTTCGCGCTCGACAGGATCACCCGCGACGACATCGCGGCCCTCACGCCGCGCGCGTCCAAAGTCAGCGGTATCCCGATGGTCAGCGAGATTGACGCCGAAGAAGTCGACAAGATCCTCGCCTGAGCTTTACCAGGGCAGGCCGGTCCGCCGGCCTGCCCGGAACCGGCGGGAGCTGCGGGGATTCGAGAGCCCGGCTGCCGGCGCTGTGCACCGCCCTAGATCCACACCTTCTGCAGCGGGACGCCGCGCTTGCACAGATCGCAGGTCGCGGCATCGCGGTAATAATGCGCGTCAAGCTTCGCCAGGTAGAAGAACGGCAGCTTACCGAAATCCGGCGTGGCCGGCGTTGGCTGGTACACGATCACCGCCAGCCCGACGACCTCCGCGCCGCCCGCCTCGACCAGCTTCTTAAGCTCCGTCAATTTCCTGCCGGTTCGCAGAATGTCGTCCACCAGCAGGACCTTCTCGCCCGGATGCTGTTCCATGAACTGCCGGAAGTGCAGGCCCTTCCCTTCTTCGTCCTCGGCCCAGTAGACCTGCTTGGCGTGCAGCGCCTCGCCGACGCCGTACGCCACCGGCAGGCCGCCGGTGGCCGGCGCGACGATCGAAAGCTCGCGCGTGATGGGGTGAAGCTCGTGA
>Ga0078972_1000920_pt1 | contig 118279 bp, 112 predicted proteins | sample YelNatPaOPGAMG01_FD_67568 | JGI IMG/M metagenome (GOLD analysis project Ga0078972, IMG submission 67568) | Hot spring thermophilic microbial communities from Obsidian Pool, Yellowstone National Park, USA - OP-RAMG-01 (SPADES assembly) (version 2) | ecosystem: Environmental > Aquatic > Thermal... | reverse complement strand
GCCTTGGCGTCCAGAAAGGTCAACGAAAGTCTCCGTTGGCCGAAACGACCAGCCCACAGGTCTGGTCTTCAGCCCCCTTTCAGGGGGCTTCCCACTACGTAGCCGGAGGATTCATCCTCCGGCGAGGCCGGCGGCCGAGTTTGCGGTTGCCCTACGCTCCAGACCGGTATACGCGTAGAGGAAGCGGCGCGGCAGGCGCCCCTTTAGGTATACCCCCTCGGGCCGGTACTCTTCCTCAGCCACCTGACCCCGCTCCCGGAAAAGGGCCACGAGCTCCTGCTGGCTGTAAGGCACGGTGACCTCCAGGGACACGCTGTCCGTGGCCAGCCGCTCCTCGATCCGTTCCCTCAATTGCTCCAGGCCCCACCCGTAACGCGCAGAAATAGCGACATAATCCAATGGAAGCCCCAGCTCGGAGGCCATGCGCCCTACCTGCCCGGCGTCCATCGTGGGAGCGATCCGATCCACTTTGTTGAGGGCGGTCAGGCAGGGAATGCGATCCGCACCCAGGTCGCGGAGTACCCGAAGCACGGTTTCCGCCTGTTCCTGGGCATTCGGATGGCTGATGTCCAGCACGTGGATCAGGAGGTCCGCTTCCGCGATCTCTTCCAGCGTAGCGCGGAACGCTGCTACGAGCGTGGTGGGCAGACGCTGGATAAAGCCGACGGTATCGGTCAGCAGGGCTTCCCGACCGCTCGGGAGGGTGAAACGCCGGGTGGTAGGATCCAGCGTGGCAAAGAGTTGGTCTTCGACCCGCACGTCCGCGCCACATAAGGCGTTCAACAGGGTGGACTTGCCGGCGTTCGTGTAGCCGACCAGGGAAACCACCGGGATGCCCGCACGCTTGCGGCGTGTGCGGTAGAGCTGGCGATGCGTATGTACTTCCTGAAGACGGCGTTTCAGGGCACGGATACGTTCGCGGATGTGTCGGCGATCCGTCTCCAGCTGCGTTTCACCCGGACCTCGAAGCCCTACCCCGCCGACGCCCTGTCGCGACAGGTGGGTCCAGCGGCCGCGCAGCCGGGGAAGCAAGTATTCGTATTGGGCAAGCTCTACCTGGAGCCGGCCCTCAGCAGTCTGAGCGTGGCGTGCAAAGATGTCCAGGATCAGTCCGGTACGGTCCAAGACCCGCACATCCCAGGCCTCCTCCAGGTTGGAGGCCTGCCCTGCCGTTACCTCGTGGTCCAGGATCACCAGGTTGAAGCCAAGCGCCTCCTTTAGCCGGCCAATCTCCTGGACCTTCCCTTTCCCCAGGAACGTGGCCGGGTGCGGCCGCACCAACCGCTGGAAGGTCTGGCCGACGACTTCCACGCCCGCCGTCCGGGCCAGCTGCGCCAGCTCTTCTAGCGAGTCTTCCGCACGCCATACGCTGCCCTTCCCGTCCTGGAGCTCGATTCCGACCAGGAAAGCCCGCTCCTCGAGCGTAGAGACGACCCTCCGTCGCCCTTCTCGTTCCAGCCGCTCTCCCTCGCGTTCCGCCATACTTCCTCCGCGGCGTAGGTCGCTGGTGCTGTCTCAAAGCCGGCCTTCTCCGCCTACCCCTTGACCACGCCCAGCGGCCGGAGCCGGACGACCTTTCGGCAGAGGCCCGCCCCGTGCATGACGTCGACGACGTTGCTGACGTCCTTGTATGCCTCCGGCATTTCCTCCGCCAGGATATCGCGCTCGGTGGACATCACGATGATCCCCTTGCTTTCCAGTTCCCGGCGGATGTTCCTGCCCTGTCCGCGCTTGATCGCCGCCGAACGGCTGAGCACGCGACCTGCACCGTGACAGCTGCTCCCCCAGGTTTCCTCCAGGGCCAGGGGTAGGCCTACCAGGATATACGATGCGCGCCCCATGTCGCCGGGGACCAGCACCGGCTGGCCCACATCGCGATAGTCCTGGGGCAGCTCGGGCCGGCCGGCCGGAAACGCCCGCGTCGCTCCCTTGCGGTGCACGCACAGCAGCCGCTCCCGCCCATCGACCCGGTGCTTTTCCATCTTGGCGATGTTGTGCGCCACGTCGTAGACCAGCTGCATATCCAACGCCTCGGGGGTGGTCTTCAGCGCATGGGCGAAAGCCTGGCGCGCCAGGTGGGTCAGGCACTGTCGGTTCGCCCAGGCATAGTTCGCCGCGCAGGCCATCGCAGCCATGTAGGCTTGCCCCTCAGGCGAACGGACCGGCGCACAGGCCAGCTGGCGATCCGGCAAAGAGATACCGTATTTGCGGGTCGCCTCGCCCATCACTTTCAAGAAGTCGTCGCAGATCTGGTGGCCGAAACCGCGCGACCCAGAGTGGATCTGGAGCACGATCTGATCTTTGAACAGGCCGAACGCCCGCGCTACCGCCGGGTCGAACACCTCATCGACCACGCTGATCTCGAGGAAGTGGTTTCCCGACCCCAGCGTGCCCAGCTGGTTGCGGCCCCGTTCGAACGCGCGGGGGCTGTAGCGTCGGGCAATCTCGACGTCCGCGCCGGCAAGCGCTCCCCGCTCCTCACAGTGCTCGACATCCTGGGGCCAGCCGTACCCATGCTCGACGGCCCACTGGGCGCCGCGAACCAGGGCCCCCTCCGCTCGCGAAAGGTCGGACAGGATGTCGCCGCGCGATCCCACACCGGCAGGCACGTCCCGGTGCAACGCGGCGACCAGGTCCCGAATGCGGTTCTGGATGTCCGCCAACGTCAAGTTGGTGCGGATCACCCGGATGCCGCAGTTGATGTCGTAGCCCACCCCTCCTGGGGAAACCACTCCGCCCGCCTCCGGGTCGAAGGCTGCTACCCCGCCGATAGGGAAGCCATAGCCCCAGTGCATATCCGGCATAGCCAGGGAGCGCCCAACGATCCCGGGCATACAGGCCACATTCCGGGCCTGCTCCGGGCTACGGTCCTGAGCGATCTGCTCCATCAACTGCCGGTCCGCATAGATGCGCGCCGGAACACGCATGGCCCCGGTCGCGGGGATATCCCAGCGAAACGGATCGATCTGGATCAAACCGTAGTCCTGGATGCCCATCGTTTGTCCTCCTGTAGCGCACGTCCGGGCGACGCTACGTTCTTTTCCATTTTACCACATTTCCGCGGGGCGTTCGTGAGGCAAACCACCCTTACGGCCGATGGCCAGGGATCGCCTTCGGCGCACCAGCGGGGCCTTTAGAGTCTTACGGGGTCAGGAGGTCTGCTCGCCCGCCTTGCGGTACCATTCCGCCTGTTCGGCGGCCAGGGCAGCGGCAGCGGGGTCGCCGCGCCGGCGGGCGTAATCGATCGCGACCTGGAGGCGTTCCGCGGCGCGTCGGTACTCGCCGCGTGCAGCTGCCAGTCGGGCCAGCCCAATGCTGATCTGGGCAAGGCCGGCGAGTTCGCTATCGTCCCGTGGCGGCTCGCGCGGCGCCTGGGACTGTCGACTAGGGGCCTCTTTCGTCGCCTCCTGTTCCAAGAGGACGGGTTGATGTCCCACACCCTGGGCAAGGTCGTGCCGGCGACTTTGCGAACCCCCTTCCAGGGCCAGCTCCAGACGGCGGACACGGTAGAGCGCCTCCTCGATCAGTCGTCGCGTCCCCGCCATCATATCGGAAAGCACCCCGAACAGGAAAACCAGGAAGCCAATGAGCAGGAAAGAGCCACCGATGATGACGGACTGCAGGTAGCGCCCCTGTGTGCTACCGGGATTCTGCACATAGAAGTACAGGAATCGACCCAGCAGGACCATCCCCGTCAGCGCAAAGGGCAACGCAAGATAGAAGAACGTGCGCAGCGGCTCGTAGAGGGCGTACGTCCGCAGGATGGTCGCCCCCTGGCGCTTAACAAAGTGCCACATGCCTTTCATCAGCCGCGACTTGCGCCTTACCTCCCGGATCTGCACCGGCACGTGTGCGATCACCAACGCTTTCTTACCCGCCTGGATCAGCGTTTCCACGGTGTAAGAGTAATGGCTGATCACGTTCAGTCGCAGTGCGGCCTCCTTCGAGTAGGCCCGGAAGCCGCTTGGCGCATCCCGCACCACCGTTCCCGAGGTTAGGCGCACCACCCAGGTGCCCAACGCCTGCAGGAGGCGCTTGGTCCAGGAGAAATGGCGCACCTGCTGCGGCCGGCGATCCCCGATGACGATGTCGGCCTTGCCTTCCAGGATCGGCCGAACCAACTCTGGGATCGCTTCGCCCGGATACTGGTCATCGCCATCGGTATTCACGATAATGTCGGCGCCCAGGCGGAGGCATGCATCCAGCCCGGTCTGGAACGCGACCGCCAAACCCTTGTTGCCGATATGGCGCACCACATGATCGACCCCGTGGGCAAGGGCGACCTCAACGCTGCGGTCGGTCGAGCCATCGTCGACGATGAGGGTCTCCACGCGGTCCACACCGGGGATCTCGCGGGGAATCGCATCGAGGACGGCACCGATCGTTTCCTCCTCGTTAAAGACCGGGATTTGCACAATCACCTTCATCAGAGCACCCCCACGGAGCGCAGGTAGGCCACACCGCTTGCCAGGGCTCCTTCACCGTAAGCCGCGTCGACCTCGACGACCCTCCAGGCATCCACCGGAAAGAGCGGCGCCAGCTGCCGGAACGGGATGTTCCCGTCCCCGGGGGGCCGATGATCGTTCAGGCCCACGCAATCGTGCAGGTGGGTCCCCAGCAGGTACCCACCATAGGCCCGCAGCCATCCTTCCTGAGGCCAGAAGCCCATGGCTTCCAGACGATAGGCGTGGCCTGCATCGTGCCAATAGCCTACGGCGGGCGCAAAGGTTTCCAGCAGCTTTCCCATTTCCGGGAGGGAAGGCAGATCGCGAAAGTGGGCGCGGTTTTCCAGCGCGATCGACACGCCCAGCGCCTGCGCTTCGGCACAGAGCCTCGAAAGGGCATCGTAAAGCCGTTCCAGGTACTGCGGCGCGAGCGCCTCCCGCTGGCGCCAGAGTTCCTCCCGCAGCCGGGTGTATTCCGGGCTGTTGTGGCAGCCGGCCTCGAACAGCCGGTCCAGCTCCTTTTCTGTCGCATAGAGGGCCTCGATGTTGCCGGCGTGAACGACCACGACGCGCGCCCCACGGGTAGCCGCTTCGCGCAGGGAACGGTTCACCAGCGCTTCCGCACGTCGACGCACTTCGGGATCCGGAGAGGAGAGGTCCGCTTGCCGTAGCGGACTGGGGCCGGGGGGACCCGGGAAAGGCGCGTGAATGCTGCTGACCGCCAGCCCGCTTTTCGCCAGCGCCGCATCCACTGCAGGCAGCGCCTCTTCTGTCAGTCGGTACCCCAGCTCCACATGGGCAAACCCGAGTGCCCGCGTCCGCTGAGCCAGCGTCGCGAATGAGGCGCCGTCCTGTTCCCACCACATGGTGGAAAGCGCGAACTTCATGGCCCCCTGCTCCGCAGCGCCTCCAAGGCCTGGCGGGCGGCCTCCTGCTGCGCCGCCTGCTTGCTCGGGCCCTCACCCACCCCCAACACCTCGCTGCCTACCCGCACCTCTACCCGGAACGTACGGGCGTGGTCCGGTCCCCAGGAAGCCAGCGTGCGGTATTCGGGCGTACGATTGTACCGACCCTGAATCTCGATCTGCAGGGCGCTCTTGAAATCGAGCGGAAGCCGTCCCTGCCACCGCTTGGCTTCTGCCTCCAGGAAGCGGGTGACAAAGGCACGGGCACACTCCAGCCCTGCTTCCAGGTAGATCGCGCCGACAAGCGCCTCGAAAGCATCGGCCAGGATGCTCGGGCGTTCTCTGCCGTTATCGCTCTCTTCGCCGCGGCCCAGGAGCAGGAACTGTCCCAGCTTGAGTTCTTGAGCAAACCGGGCAAGCGTTTCGGTACGAACGAGCGCGGAGCGCAGCAGCGTCATCTCCCCCTCGCCCTTTTCCGGATAGTTTCGGAAGATATAGTCGGCGGTAAGCGCATCCACGACCGCATCGCCCAGAAACTCCAGGCGCTCGTTGGACTGGAGGTGGCTGTCCGGGTTCTCGTTGAGGTAAGAACGGTGGACCAGCGCCTGAGACAACAGCGAGCGGTCGCGGAAGGTGATCCCTAGGGCACGTTCAAGGGCGCCAAGCTCGTGTCCCATCGCCCCCCTATCCCTCATAGCGGGCGAACACCAGGCTGACGTTATGGCCACCAAACCCAAGCGAGTTCGTCAGCGCGACCCGCACGTCCGCCCGGCGTGCCACGTTCGGAACATAATCGAGATCGCATTCGGGGTCCGGAAACTCGTAGTTGATGGTCGGGTGAATGATCCCCGTGAGGAGGGTCTGGATGCAGGCAATGGCTTCGATCGCTCCTGCCGCGCCGAGGAGATGGCCCACCATGGACTTGGTCGAACTGATCGGCAGGCGGTAGGCGTGCTCGCCGAATACTGCCTTGATTGCCTGGGTCTCGGCGACGTCGTTCAGGGGCGTGGATGTGCCGTGTGCGTTCAGGTAATCGACCTCTTCGGGAGCCAAACCGGCCTGAGCCAGCGCAAGGCGCATCGAGCGGGCGGCTCCCTCTCCTCCCGGAGCTGGGGCGGTGATGTGATTCGCGTCCGCGGTTGCCCCGTAACCGAGCACCTCGGCCAAGATCGGGGCATCTCGCCGGAGTGCGTGATCCAGCGCCTCAAGGATCAGGATCGCGCCCCCTTCGCCCAACACAAAGCCGTCGCGCTGGGCGTCGAAAGGGCGGCTGGCCCGCTCCGGTTCGTCATTACGGGTCGACAGCGCGCGGGCAGCGTTAAAGGCAGCGACAGACATCGGCACGACGGCGGCTTCACTTCCGCCGGTGATGATCACGTCAGCCGCCCCGCGCCGGATGGCCTCGAAGGCTTCGCCAATCGCGTGCGCCGCGCTCGCGCACGCCGAGGTCGTGCAATAGTTGATCCCTTTCGCGCCATAAAGGATCGCGATCTGGCCGGCCGCCATGTCGCTGATCATCATCGGTACCAGGAACGGGCTGACCGCGCGTGGCCCTTTTTGCTGCAGCACCTCGAACTGCTGGAAGAGCGTGGTAAAGCCCCCGATCCCGGAACCGACGATAACTCCCACCCGCTCGGCGCACTGATGGTCGATCGTGAGGCCGGCCTGGCGCACGGCCTCCTGGGTAGCTGCCAGGGCAAACTGGACGAAACGGTCGTTCCGACGTGCTTCCTTGCGGTCCATGTAGTTCAGGGGGTCGAAACCCTTCACTTCGGCGGCGATACGGGTCTCGTAGCCCGTCGCATCGAAGAGGGTGATCGGGCCGACGCCCGAACGCCCCTGGCACAGGTTTTCCCACAAGGTTGGGACGTCCAGCCCGAGCGGGCTGATGGCTCCCATACCGGTCACCACCACTCGTCGCGTCATCATGGCCTCCGGCGCAAGAGGATAACAAAAATATTGTACCACGGGCACGCAGCGGAGGCAAACGCGCGGCCCTCTGGGTGATCGCCCCTCTGGCCTGCTTCCAAGGCGTAGCCGCGCGCAGAAGCGCGAAAGCTTGCTCTCTAGTGCGCCATGGCAGCGCTGCTCAGGGGAACAAGGGGACTCGGCGATGCTCCTGGGACCTAAAAACAGTGGCCGTAAGCCAGTTGCGCAAGAAATGCTTTGGCGCTATACTAGCGCCCGCTGTTTGGGCCATGGAGCGGAAGGAGGGACAAATGCGGCCTGCGGTTCCTGAGTGGCGTCTCCTTGCGCCTGCACCCGCCGAGGTGTTACAGCGCTTCCCCGTTCCGCCGCTTGCGGCGCAGGTGCTCTGGAACCGGGGGGTGCGGGAACCAGAGGAGGCCGATGCCTTCCTTTCCCCAGACGAGCGCCGGCTGGGAGACCCGTTCTTAATGCGGGGTATGCACGAGGCTACCCAGCGGATCGCGCGCGCGCTTGCCTTGCGTGAGCCGGTGGTCGTGTTTGGTGACTTTGACGCCGATGGCGTTACGGGGGTCACGCTCCTGGTGCAGGCGCTTCGGCGCATGGGCGGCAAGGTGGAGGCCTATATCCCCCATCGGATCGAGGAAGGGTATGGCCTGAACTTTGAGGCGGTCGAGCGCCTGGCAGCTACGGGGACCAAGCTCTTGATCACGGTCGATTGCGGCATCTCCAACGCCCGGGAAGTCGCCCACGCGCACGCCTTGGGCATGGACGTGCTGGTCACAGACCACCACGATCCCCCGGCCAAGCTCCCGCCCGCGGTGGCCGTCTTGAACCCCTGGCAACGCGGATGCGACTACCCTTTCAAGGGGCTGGCCGGTGTTGGGATTGCTTTCACGCTCGTGCGCGGCCTGGTCCGGGCCGGGGTAGCGCGCAACGGACTGCGAGCACGCGAGCTTCTCGATTTGGTCGCCCTGGGTACGGTCGCGGACATCTCGCCGCTTGTGGGCGAGAACCGCACCCTGGTGGCGCTGGGGTTGGAAGCGATGCGCCAGACGCAGCGACCGGGGCTGCGCGCGCTGATGGCGGTTTCCGGGGTTCGGCCGGAACGGGTCAGCAGCGGGACGATCTCCTTTGTCCTGGGACCCCGCCTGAATGCAGCAGGACGCCTCCAGCACGCTATCCTGGCGTATCGCCTCCTTCTCACCGAGAGCCCCGAAGAAGCCTCCAGCCTGGCAGCCGAGTTGGATGCTTTGAACCGCGAGCGCCAGGAGATGATGGTCCGGGTGCTCGCACGCGCTCGGGAGCAGGTACTGGCTCTCCCCGACGACCTCCCGCTCATCTTTCTGGCGGACCAGGAGTTCCACGCGGCGATCGTGGGGTTGGTCGCGGCCAAGATCGTGGAGGAGTTTTACCGGCCTACGTGCATTGCGGAGGTGGGCGAACAGAGCAGCCGGGGCTCTGCGCGCAGTATCCCGGCTTTCCATATCACCGAGGCATTGCGGCAGTGTGCCGACCTACTGGAGCGGTTCGGTGGGCACCGGGTGGCGGCTGGCTTCACGCTGCCGAGCGAACAGCTGGAAACGCTTCGCCTCCGTTTGCAGGCGCTGGCGAGCCAGCAACTCGATTCCGCTGCCCTCAGGCCCGTCTTGGAGCTCGACGCAGAAGCTTCCCTGGGCGAGCTCAACTGGGAGCTCCTCCGCATCGTGGAGCGCATGGCTCCCTTTGGGGTGCAGAACCCCCACCCGGTTTTTCTTTGCCCTCGGGTGAAAGTCGTACGGGCAAGGCAGGTCGGTGCGGCTGGGGAGCACCTGCGCCTGACGCTGAGCGATGGCCGGCTCGCTTGTGACGCCATCGGCTTCCGGTTGGGCCACAGGCTCGAGGAGTGCGTACCGGGCACCTACCTGGACCTCGCGTGCACACTGGGAGCCAGTAGCTGGGCCGGTGAGGAGCGGCTGGAACTGCAGCTGCGCGATTTTCGGCCGGCACGCTAGAGCGGCCCGTACAGCTCTCCATACTTTTGGCGCAGGTAAATGAGATAGGGTTCGATCCGAAGGGGTCCCCCGGTGACCCGCTCGACCATTTCAGCGAGGGTGAATTTTCCTCCGTGGCGGTAGATCCGGTCTCTCAGCCACTCGAGAAGCGTCCGAAACTCGCCCCGGGCGAACTGGTGGAGCAAGTCCGGATGCTCCCGCTGTGCTGCCTCAAAGAACTGCGCCGCCAGGATGTTTCCGATCGTGTATCCCTGGAAAGCCCCGCCGATGATCCCTTCAAACCAGTGGGCATCCTGAAGCACGCCGTCCCGATCGTCCGGAGGCACTACGCCTAGATCGCTGCGGTATCGTTCGCGCCAGGCATCCGGTAGCTCCCGCACGGTTAGTTTTCCTTCGAGTAGTTCCAGCTCGAGGTCAAAGCGCAGGATGACATGGAGGTTATAGGTGACTTCGTCCGCCTCCGTCCGGATGAGCGAGGGCCGTACCCGGTTGATGGCCCGGTAGAACGCCTCCAGGGGGACATCTCCCAACACCTCCGGGAAGACTTCCTGCAGGCGGGGATAGAAGTGGTTCCAGAACGGCAGGCTGCGGCCTACCAGGTTTTCCCACAGCCGGGACTGGCTCTCGTGCAGGCCGGAGGACAAGACCATTGCGAGCGGCGTTCCCTCGAAAGCCGGGTCAATTCCCTGCTCGTAAAGCGCGTGACCCGTCTCGTGGATGGTGCCGAAAAGCGCTTCGCTCAGGTCGTCCTGGCGGACGCGGGTGGTAATCCGCACGTCGCCCAGGGAAAAGGTCGTGGTAAACGGGTGAAGGGTCAGGTCCATCCGGCCCCGCTGCAGGTCATAGCCGATCTGGCGGGCGACCTCCAAAGAAAACGCCAGCTGTCGATCCGTGGGAAAGCCCCGGTGCAGGAAGCTATCGTCGGGGGGTGGCCGCCTGGCGATTTCTTGGACGAGCGGGACGAGTTCCTTGCGCAGCTCCGAAAAGAGCGCGCGCACCGTCGCCACTTTCAACCCCGGCTCGGAAACATAATCGATCAACGGATCGGCCACGTGATCATACCCCGGGAAAAAGTCCGCCAATTCCCGGCTGAGCGTGAGCGTCCGCTCGAGGAAGGGACGCACGAGAGCAAAGTCGTTGGCCGGCCGTGCTCGTGCCCAGGCATCGTAAGTCGTGGCTCGGTGCCAGGCCAGTTCGGAGACGAAATCGGCCGGGACCCGAGAAGCACGCTCATAGAGCCGACGGGTCACGCGGATCAAGGAGGCCTCATCCGAGTCGTAAGGCAGGCTTTCCTCCAACGCCCGCAGCTCTTCCAGCAGGTTGCCCAGTTGGGGGTCGGTCAGCTTCTCGTGGGCCAGGCGTTCGACGGTGGCCAACTGCCGCGCGCGGCCCGGTGCGCCACCCGCCGGCATGTAGGTCGCCTGATCCCAATGCAGCACCGCTGCGGCGCCCTGCAGGTCAGCGATCTCCTGCATCCGCTTCCGGAGTTCCGCAAGCCTAGTTTCCAACGCTTTCCTCCACGCCAGCATCAGGGGAACGAATCTGCTTGTAAGCGACCACGAGAAAGCTTCCGTCGGGATCTCGTTTCAGCTCTTCCACCTGAAAGGAGGAAAAAAGCCTCAGGATTTCTGCTTCTGTATAGGGCCGCCAGACCAGGCCCCGGTAGGGGCCGCGGATGTACAGCCGGGTCCCGTCCGCGAACCGGTGGTATGCATGCCCTTCCTTGCTTTGCGGATCGTCGAACGAGGCGATCACCAGCCCCTGGGGTCTCAGCACCGCCCATATCTCGCGGGCAGCGCGTCGGGCCTCCACAAGGGGCATATGGTCCAGCACAGCATTGGCAATCACGGCGTCGAACGTGGCATCCGGGAAAAGAAGGTTGCTCGCCGAGCCTACCTGAAAGTGCACGTTGGGCATGCCTTCCTCACGCGCCCAGGCCTGCGCGAACTCGATCGCCCTCTGCGAGATGTCGACGCCGTAAACATCGATGCCGGCAGCAGCGATACGCATGCTCAGCCGGCCCACGGCACATCCCAGGTCCAACACAACCTTTGCCTGATGGGCGACAAGCAGCTCTACGATCCGGTTGGCCCGCTCCGTGGTGGGAACGCGCTTCCAGTTGCCGTCCGCTGCCGCAAAAACACGGTTCCAGAAAGATGCATAGTCCAGTTCGTCAAGGTCCAGTTCACTCATCGCTGCGGGTAGGCAACGAACTCGCTTAGCACGCCGTTCAGGCAGGAAGGATGCACGAAGGCGACCAACGCCCCGTGTGGACCCGGGCGGGGTCGTTCGTCGATCAGACGCCAACCCTGGGCGCGGGCGTGTGCCAGGGCAGCCTCGATGTCCTGGACACGATAGGCAATGTGGTGGAGGCCGTCACCGCGCTTTTCCAGGAAGTTGCTGATCGCCGAGTCCGGTGAGGTCGGGGACACGAGTTCCACACGGCTTTCCCCCAGGGGAAAGAACGCGATCTCTAGATGTCGATCCGGGAGGCTTTCCCGTTGTGCCGGCTGGCCAAGAAGCCGGCTATAGGTCTGGATCGCCTGTTCCAAGTCCTTCACGGCAATGCCGATGTGATCGATGGCTTCTGGCCACATGGTTCCTTTCTCCTTAACCGGCTTTCCGCTCGCTAGAGCGGGATGCACGGAGCTCTTCACCCGCGCGAAAGCCTACCTCGAGCGCCTTGCGGTTCAGGGCTTCCGTACCCCTGGGGGCTCCGGCCAGGACGGCCTCCGTGATCGCTCGACGGGAAACTACCCCCGACAGGGCGACCAGGATCCCGAGCGCGACCACATTGGCGACCACTGCTTTCCCGACCTCTTCCCGCGCCAGGCGGCTGATGGGCACCAGAAAGGCCCGATTCGTAGGGACGTGGCGCACCTGTTCGGCATCCACAATCAGGATGCCGTCCCGTTTCAACGAATAGTAGTTGCGGTCGCAGGCCATCTGGCTCATCGCAAGCAACAGGTCGGCCTGGATCACGTGCGGGTAGTCGATTGGGGCATCGCTGATCACGACATCGGAACGACTATCGCCTCCCCGGGATTCTGGCCCGTAGGACTGAGTCTGGGTGGCGTACAGGCCATCGTACAAGGCTGCGGCCTCGGCGAGAAGCCGCCCGGCTAGGAGCAAACCCTGCCCCCCTAGCCCGGAAAGGCGGATTTCGTAACGCCAGGGAGAGCCACCACCTGACGGATCCATCACGCACTCTCCTGTGCCGCCTCTTGCATCGCCCGCGCGATGATCTTCTCGTACTCGCTCACATATTCGGGGGCGTCCTTCTCGAAGAGCACCCCCCGCGGGATCTTGCCCTGACGTTCCTCTGGCGCCATCTTCTCGTATCGGGACAGCGGGATGACATTGTCGCGCTGCCATTGCAGCATTTCCACCGCGCCCCCTTTGCGGTTCAGCTTGCCGTAGTTCGTATGGCAGTGGCTGATCACCTCGATGACCGCGAACCCTTTCTTCTGGATCCCCTGAGCAACTAAGCGGGGCAATTCGGTCGTGTGGAAAGCCGATGTGCGGGCTACAAAACTCGCCCCTGCGCTGCGAGCCAGCTCGGCAATGTCGAACGGCTGATCCAGATTGCCGTACGGGGCTGTGGTCGCCAGGTCCCACTGGGGCGTTGTCGGCGAATACTGGCCGCCCGTCATGCCGTAGGTCAGGTTGTTCACCACGATCGCCGTGAGATCGATGTTTCGACGGCACGCGTGGATAAAATGGTTCCCCCCGATTGCCAGGGCATCGCCGTCGCCCATGATCACGATCACGTAGAGATCGGGGCGCGCCATCTTCAGGCCCGTGGCAAAGGCGAGCGCCCGCCCGTGGGTGGTGTGGAGCGTGTTAAAATCGAGGTAGACCGGCATACGGCCGGTGCATCCGATCCCGGACACCATCGCCACTTGATCGTTGTCCAACTTCAGGGAGTCGATTGCCCGGATGATCCCCCCCATGATGATCCCCAACCCACAGCCGGCGCACCAGACGGTGGGGAACTTTTTGCTCGTCCTCAGGTAGTGGCGTTCGACGTCGGAAAGGACAGGATGCTCCATCATTCACTCCTCCCGCAATGCCGCAAGGATCTGCGCGGGTGTGATCACCTCCCCGTCCGCTCGGTTCACGCGGCGGATGCGTGCCTGACCGCACACGACCCGTTCCACTTCAAGGACCATCTGCCCAAGGTTCATCTCCGGCACCACCAGGGTTCGGCACCGCTCCGCAAGCTGCAGGACCGGGGCGCTAGGAAACGGCCATAGCGTGAGCAACTTGAGCAGCCCGACGCGCATCCCTCGGGCGCGTGCCTCCTTGACTGCGTGGAGGGCAGCGCGGGCCACGCTGCCGTAAGCAATCACGGCTGCCTCTGCATCCTCCAGGCCGTACTCTTCCCATTGGAGGATCTCGCTCAGGTGGAGGTCGATCTTGGCGAACATGCGCTCGATCGCCGGATTGATCTCGTCCAGCCGGAGTGTGGGGAACCCATTGATGTCGTGGAACAGCCCGGTGACGTGGAAGCGATACCCTTCCCCAAACGAGGCCAGTGGCGGAACCGGACCTTCGGACTCGCTGTAGGGCGAATACCACTCCGGAGGCACCCCGGGTCGCAGCCGATCGACGACCTCGTAGCTACCGGCATCGGGCAGCTCGACCTTTTCCCGCAGGTGGGCCACATCGGCATCCATCAGCAGGATGACCGGGCTGCGGTAGCGCTCCGAGAGGTTGAATGCGCGCACGGTTAGGTCGAAGCACTCGCGCACCGTGGAGGGGGCTAGGGCAATGATCGGATGATCCCCGTGTGTCCCCCAACGCGCCTGCATAACGTCGCCCTGGGCCGGCTGCGTGGGCAGTCCGGTCGATGGACCGACCCGCTGCACATCGACGATCACACAGGGGATCTCCGCCATCGCGGCAAAACCGATGCTTTCCTGCATCAGGGAGAACCCCGGGCCGCTGGTCGCCGTCATCGCCTTGAGCCCGCCTAGCGAAGCCCCGATGACGGCGGAGATGCTCGCGATTTCGTCCTCCATCTGAATGAACTTGCCACCCAGGCGCGGAAGACGAAAGGCGAGGATTTCGGCGATTTCAGTGGAGGGCGTGATGGGGTAGCCCGCGAAGAAACGACAGCCAGCTGCCAGCGCGCCTTCGGCACAGGCCTCGTTGCCCATCATGAAGCGCACGCGATTCTGCCCGGGCATGTCCGTTCCTCCTTCAATGGATGGCCCCGCGGTTGCCTTCCGCCTTGTCCTGACCCAGCGAGGTTGGGGTAAACATCTCGCCGTAGCGGTCCTCCCACGGGGTCAGCGTAATCGCGAAATCCGGGCAGAGCCGGTCGCACAATTCGCAATTTGTGCACGCCTCCGGATGCACCACTTCTGCGCGTCCGTCCTCTCCCAGGGCAAAGACGTGCTGTGGGCAGAAGGCGATGCAGATGCCGCATCCCTTGCACCAGCGTTTGTAGATGTAGCGGCGGCCCGGGGCGCGTCGTGCCTTGACCCCTGCCGCCTGTTCCGGACTGGGTTTCTCCTCCGTGAGTTCCGCTGCCGTAGCAGCCTCGCCAGGCTCACCAGAAAGTTGATCTCCCATGGAGCCTCCTCTCGAGGCGGGGATCGAGCCGTCTTTGGACCACCCCGAAGCGGCAGGTATTGTACTGCAAAAGGGAAGAGCACGCAACTTGAAAAGGCGGGGGAGATATGCTATACTATGTTTAACAGGCGATCCCACGACCCGAGGCTGCTCCCGTTCCGGGAGCACAGGGCGTGGGCCTTTTTGGGGCCCGTGGCGCAACGGCAGCGCAAGTGACTCATAATCACCAGGTTCCAGGTTCGAGTCCTGGCGGGCCCATGCGAGAAAGGGCGGTGCGCAGAGAGGCTGGTCCACACCTCACCGCCGACGGCGTAGCAACTCCGCTTCGACATCGGCCAGCGACAAACCCCGTGCAGCCAGTAACACCAGCAGGTGGTACAGGAGATCGGCCACCTCGGCCACGAGCCGCTCGTTGTCCTCCCTCTGCGTGGCCAGGATGACCTCGAGCGCTTCTTCGCCTACTTTGCGCAGGATGGCCCCTTCCCCCGTCTCGAGCAGCTGCACCGTGTAGGATCCCTGTGGCCGGTGGTGGGATCGTTCTAGAATGGTGGCGAACAGCTCCTCGAGCACCGCGCTCATGGGGTCAACCTCCGGAAGAAGCAGCTGCGTGCCCCGGTGTGGCAGGCAGGTCCGGTAGGATCCACTTTCAGGAGGAGCGTGTCGCCATCGCAGTCGACCCAGATCTCGCGGATCCTGAGGGTATTTCCCGATGTCTCGCCCTTTTTCCATAGCTTCCTGCGGCTCCGGCTCCAGAAGTGCGCCTCGCCCGTCTCCCGGGAAAGCCGGAGCGCCTCCTCGTTCATCCAGGCGACCAGGAGCACTTCATTGCTGCCTGCATCCTGCACGACCGCAGGAACGAGCCCCCGTTCGTCGAAGCGTACCACAACGGTTTCGGCCATCGGCTTCCCTCATCGACGGACCGGGATGCCCCGGGCCGCCAGGTACTCCTTCAGCTCGGCAATGCGGATCACCCGCTCGTGGAACAGCGAGGCCAGCAGGGCGGCATCTGCGTGGCCCTCGGTCAACACCTGGGCAACGTGTTCGGGAGCTCCCGCTCCCCCGGAGGCAATCACAGGGACCGGAACGGCGTCCGCCACCGCACGGGTGAGAGCGATGTCATACCCGCAACGAGTGCCATCCGCATCCATGCTGGTCAGCAGGATTTCCCCGGCTCCGCGTTCGACGGCTTCTACCGCCCACGCGAGCGCATCGAGTCCCGTGGCTTCGCGCCCACTATTTACATAAACCTCCCACCGCGGCGGGTCAAGGGAAACCCGTCGTGCGTCGATGGCGATCACGACACACTGGCTTCCAAAGCGGGCTGCTGCCCGTGAAAGCAGGTCTGGTGAGCGCACTGCCGCGGTGTTGATGCTCACCTTGTCCGCACCCGCCAAGAGGAGCGCGCGGATATCCTCGACCGTACGGACACCTCCGCCTACGGTGAGCGGCATAAAGACCTCTTCGGCGACCTGGCGCACCACGTCCACGGTGGCTGCCCTGCCCTCGGGGGTTGCCGAAATGTCCAGGAACACCAGCTCATCCGCCCCCTCCGCGTCATAGAGGCGGGCGTTCTCCACCGGGTCGCCCATGTCCCGCAGGTTCTGGAAGTGCACCCCCTTGACGACCCTGCCGTCTTTGACGTCCAAACAGGGGATAATCCGTCTTGCCAGCACCGCTTGTGCCTCCTCAGACGGCCAGCGCTTCCCGCAGGTCGATGTGCCCATCGTATAGTGCGCGACCGACAATGACGCCGGCCAGCCCGGCTTCACGGGCCCGCACGATATCCTCCAGGCGCGCGACCCCTCCGGCGATGATCACCCGGAAGCGATAGTCCCGTGCCAGCGCAACGGCGGGCGCGGGGTCCAATCCCTGCCCAGTCCCGTCCCGCGCGATGTCCGTGTAGAGTATCCATTGGACGCCCTTTGCCGCACACCGCCGGGCAAGCTCGTGGGCCGTACATCTTGTGGCTTGCTGCCATCCCCGGACGCGTACCCAGCCATTTTCCGTGTCGATCGCCACCGCGATCTGCTCCGGCCCCAGCGTCTCCAGGGCCCAAGAAAGGATCTCGGGCCGCTCGAGCGCGACCGTGCCAAGGGCGATGCGGCTGACCCCTGCTTCGCTCAGCCGCAGGATCGACTTCCGTTCGCGCACCCCTCCGCCAAACTGGACACGCAGTCCGGTCTTTAGGATGCCCTCGAGTGCCTGTAAGTTCGAGCTGCTTTGCAGGCCGAACGCGCCGTCCAGGTTCACGACGTGCACCCACGTGGCTCCGGCCTCCTTCCAGCGCAGGGCGACTGCTACGGGATCATCGGCATAGACCGTCTCGCTCTGTGGGTCGCCGCGAAGCAACCGCACCACACGGCCCCCATGTAGATCGATGGCTGGAAAGACCGTCCAGGTCTGCCCGCTCATACCCGCATCTGCACGAAATTGCGTAGGATCGCCAAACCCGTGCGCTGGCTTTTTTCCGGGTGGAACTGCACGCCCCACACCGGAGGGCGGCCGACCACGCTTGGGAAGGCCCCCCCGTAATCGGTGACGGCGAGGATGTCCTCTGGATGCGCGTGTGCCACGTAGGCGTGGTTAAAGTAGGCCCAAAACGGCTCCGGAAGGCCCTCCAGAAGGGGGACATCCCGCACGCGCTCCACCTGGTTCCAGCCCGTGTGAGGCACCTTGAGCCCCCGGGAGGGCAGGTCTGGTGGAAGGCGCACGACCCGGCCTGGCAGTATCCCGAGCCCGGCGTGTTCCCCCATCTCCTCGCCTGCTTCGAACAGCACCTGCATCCCAACGCAGATGCCTAAGAGCGGTCGCCCTTCATCGCTCACTCGGGAGAGGGCATCTGCCAGGCCAGCGCGCTCGAGGGCCGCCATGCAGTCGCCAAACGCTCCGACACCCGGGAGCACGATGCGGGAGGCTCCTTCCAGATCCCGAGGTGCGACCGCTAGGCGTACCTCGGCCCCGACCGCTTCCAACGCTTTGCGCACCGAACGCACGTTTCCGGCACCATAGTCCACGAGCGCGATCATAGTACTTGCTTCGTCGATGGGATGGCCTCCCCACGGCGCGGGTCTAGCCGGCTGGCCATATCGAGTGCCCTGCCGAGCGCCTTGAAGAGCGCCTCCGCCTTATGGTGATCGTCCTCGCCCGCGAGCAGCTCCGCGTGAACCGTGGCTCGTGCGGCGGCGGCAAAGGAGCGCAAGAAGTGTGCCACCAGCGTCACGGGGAGCCCTCCGACGGCCGGCCCACTCCAGGACACCTCGGTGCGAGCAAAGGGCCGGCCAGAGAGGTCTATGGCCACAAACGCCAGTGCCTCGTCCATCGGCACATGGGCAGCCCCGATCCGCACGATGCCGGCACGGCTGCCCAAGGCCTGGTCCAGCGCCTGGCCCAGGGCCAGCGCTGTATCCTCAACCGTGTGGTGTGGATCCACCGCCACGTCCCCTCGGGCCCGAAGCTGCAAGTCGAACAGCCCGTGCAGTGCGAGTTGCGCAAGCAGATGGTCCAAGAAGCCCAGCCCAGTGTCGATGACGTACTGCCCGTGCCCGTCCAGTTCCAACAAGAGTTCGATCTCCGTCTCCGCCGTTCGATAAGTCACTGTAGCCGAGCGCATCTACACCCTCCGGAGGGCGGCCAGTAGGCGATCGGTCTCCTCCGGCCTGCCAACGCTGATGCGGATGCAGTCCTGTACCCCAGGTTGCTCCAGGTGGCGGACCAGGATGCCTTCCCGCTCCAAGGCCTCTTTCAGCTGTCGCGCATCCCGTCCGAACACACGGCAGAGCACAAAGTTGGCCTCGGACGGGTAGGGCCGCAGGAACGGTACCGTGGCGAGCTGCCGCACCATGCGCTCCCGCTCAGACACCATTTGCCCGATCCGCTGCTGCATCTGCGGCCAAGCCTGCAGCGCTGCAATCGCAGCCGTCGATGCGGCCACAGAGACGTTATACGGGTGCTTGATCTTCCACAGATGCTCAAGCGCCCCGCGCGGGAACGCCCCATAACCGACTCGCAACCCGGCAAGACCGGCCCACTTGCTGAAGGTGCGTAGCACGATGAGCCGCTCGTGATCCAGGACCCTGCGGATGCGGCTGCGTTCGTGCCCCGCAAACTCCACGTAGGCCTCGTCCAGCACCACGACGCACGGAAGTGCCAGCAGCTCCTCCAGCTCTGCGTCCGGAAGCCATCCCCCGTCGGGATTGTTGGGGGAGGCCAGGAAAATCAGGCGTGCCCGATGCCGAAGCACTGCTTCCCGTACCCGGTCGAGGGGCAGCCGAAAGTCCGGCTCTCGCGGGACAGACACGATCCGGGCCCCCGCGACCTTGGCCACGACCGGGTACATCGCGAAGGAAGGGGGGCAATGGACGGCCACATCGCCGGGGCCTAAGAACAACCGCGCGGTCAGGTCCAACAGCTCATCCGATCCCGCGCCAACGACCAGGTGCTCCATCGGCACCCCCGTCCAGGCCGCGAGTGCCTCCCGAAGCGTGCGACTTTCTGGATCCGGATACCGGTGGACGCCTTCCAGGGCAGCAAGCGCCTCCGTGACGCCTGGTGCCGGGCCGTAGGGGTTTTCGTTGGCGTCCAACTTGACAATGCTGCCCTGGAGTGGCCCCGGTGGGGGCGAAGGAACAGGTTCGTAAGGGTTGAGCAAGGCGATATCGGATCGGACAAAGGCGTCGATCGGCTCATCCGTGGGGAGCTCACCGGTCGTTTCCGGTGCCATGCGGAGGCGCGCTGCCGCGGCGTGTGCCGTGAGCGACTCGGCTTCCGCTAGCCGGCCAGCGGAATGCGCAAGCTGCCCGGCCACTTTGGGGTCGAGAGCGACCACCGACATCACGCGCACGAAATCGAACACGTTGATCGGGGAGGCAAAGCGAGCCGTCCCCCCGGTGGGCATCAGGTGGCTCGGGCCGGCCACATAATCGCCTAGGACCTCACAGGAGTGCTCCCCCAAGAAGAGCCCGCCCGCGTTGCGTAGCCGGCCAGCCCAGGCTTCCGGTTCCCGCACAGACAGGCAGAGGTGTTCTGGCGCAAACTCGTCTGCCAGCCGAACCGCCGTTTCCAGGTCCGGCGTAAGCACGATTCCCCCCTGTGCGGAAAGCGAGGACCGAATGACCTCCTGTCGCTCCAGCGAGACAAGCTGCGTTTCCACCTCCTCGAGCACCGAACGAGCGAGGGAACGAGAAGGGGTCAGCAGGATCGCGGTCGCCAGAGGGTCGTGCTCCGCCTGCGCAAGCAGGTCGGCGGCAACCCATGCCGGATCCGCACTTTCGTCGGCCACAATCACGGTCTCTGTTGGGCCGTACAGGCCATCGAGACCGACGTAACCGAACACCTCTCGCTTGGCCAGAGTGGTGAACAGGCCACCGGCGCCGACGATCTTGTCCACTTGGGGGATCGACTGGGTGCCAAAGGCCATCGCGGCAATCGCCTGTGCGCCGCCGAGCCGAAAAAGCCTTTCCACTCCGGCCACGTGCGCTGCGGCCAGAATGACCCCGGGCACCCGGCCGCCAGTGCGGCCCGGAGGCGTGCATACGACGATTTCCTCCACGCCGGCCACCCGCGCAGGGATGGCCGCCATGAGGAGGGACGAAGGCAGCGGTGCGGTACCGCCGGGCACGTAGATGCCTACGCGCCTCAACGGCACAACGCGCTGTCCCGTATAGCCAAAGCCCTCCTGTGCGCCCCAGGAACGGAGCTGTTGGCGTTCGTGAAACGACCGGATGCGTCGGGCGGCCAGTTCCAGCGCCTGGGCAAGGTCCGGGGCCAGTGCGGCGTATGCTTCTTCCCATTCCTCCCGCGCGACTTCCCACGGCTGCACGTCGACGCCGTCGAGACGTAAGGTCCATTCCCGCAGCGCGTCGTCCCCGCGTTGCCGAACGTCAGCCACGATGCGGGCGACGGCTTCCTGGGGGGAAAGCGGCGCGCCGAAGATGCGGGCCAAGGCGCCACGCACCGCCTCGGGAACAGAGCTTCCCCCGGCCCTCCACGTGCGGCTAAGAATCGTCTCTGCCGCGGCCTGCCAGTCTTCGTACAAGGGGATGACCGCCATCGAATCGTCCTCAGGGCCCTAACGCCTCCATGAGCGCTCGACAGCGCGCCGGCTCTTCTTCGAAGATATAAGTCACAGGCGTGACCACCACCCCGCTGCCTCCGATGGCGCGCAACTCCGTGATCGCCTGGAAAAGCCGATCTTTGCGGACGATGATATGCACGGCAAACCAGCCCTCGCCCCCTTCTCGGACAACGACCCGGGAGATCGTCGGCCCTTGCAGGCCCCCCAGGGTCTCCTGAGCGAACATGCGCTCGGCGATCGCCTCGGGGGAAGGTCCGCGCATGTTGGCAAAAACGGCTACGTGGTCCAACGCACGCAAGTGCGCTTCGATGAACTCCAGCAGCCGGCGGGCCATCCGGAGCACCTCCGGCCGGTCTCGGAGTGCCGGGCGGTGACCAATCAGGACCGCCTGGGAGCGAAGGATGGTCCCGTCCTCAAGGGGCCTCAGCCGGTTGTCGCGCAGCGTCTGCCCCGACGATACGAGATCCGCGATCAGATCCGCGTAACCAATCGCAGGGGCAACCTCCAGCGTCCCCTCGGCCTCGATGAGCTGATAGGGAGCGATGTGGTGCTGGAGCAAGAACTGCTCGGTCAGCCGGGGGAATCGAGTGGCCACCCTGAGCGGCCGCGAGAGCAAGGCGGCATAGCGCGCCAGGTCTTGCAGGCTGCGTACGCCCTCCCATTCTTCCGGCACTGCCAGGCAAAGGCGGCAGCTCCCAAATCCCAGCGCGTCGTGGAGCAACAGGATCGAATCCTCCCATCCCGGTCGCTCGCACAGGACATCCAGGCCGGTGATCCCAAAATCTACGCTGCCCTGCTGCACGCTCACGACGATATCACCCGGACGTTGGAAGAGAACCGTGAGGCCCGGGAGACTGGGGATACGGGCCGCATACTGGCGGGGGTTCGGTTTTTCCACCTCGAGGCCGCAGGCAGCCAGAAAATCGAGGGCGGCATCGCTCAGCCGCCCGTGGCTGGGCAGCGACAGCCGAACGCTGACCGCTTCTTCCACGATGCTACCTCCTAGCCGGCAATTCGGCCGGCCCGGCTCCATTGTACCCAGGATCGGTTTGCGGGTCAACCAGCCGGATAGCCTGTCGCATCCGCGCCGCCGCCCCCACCTTCAGCACCGCTGCCGGGGGAGCTAACAGGTCAGGTGCAAGGCGGCCACAGCGCGGGTGCCGGTGTCCAGGAGCTGATTGAACGTGCGGCAGGCTGCCTTCGTAGGGAGCGCGATCAGCTGGATCCTTTCGGCCTCTAGGCGGGCCTCGAGTTCCGGGGTGATGCGCATCAGCCCCATCTGCCCTGTGCCCACGACGAGCACATGGGGCCGGTAGGGCCAAACCTCCTCCAGGTCTTCCGGGTAAAGCGCGTGCCCTTCCTTGCGCCACCAGCCTGCTCGCACGCGATCGGGGAACAGGATGAGGTCGGCCGTATACCTTTGGCCCTCGATGACCACCGCTCCAAATTCGCACTGCTCGATGCGCACCCTGTTCCCTCCGCTCAAGTTGCGGGGCTACAGCTTGTAGCCGATCTGACGCAGGAACTGCTTCCGCCAGCGGATGTCCTCTTCGCCCTCGATGCCCTGTGTGCGTACGCCATCGATCACGCCGAGGATCCCCCGGCCGTGTTCGGTTTCCGCCAAGATGACTTCTACCGGGTTGGCGGTCGCACAGAAGATACGGCACACTTCCGGGACCTGCTTCAGGGCATTCAGGACGTTGATGGGATAGAACCCAGGTGCCAGGAAGAGGAGAAACGCGTGTCCCGCGCCAAGCGCCAACGCGTTCTTTCGGGCCAGTTCGAGCATCGCCTCGTCGTTGCCGCTCCAGCGTACCAAGGCTTTCCCCGAGGATTCACAGAAAGCCAGGCCAAATCGGATCCCGGGGACGGCGTTAACCACGGCTTCGTGGATGTCTTCGACCGTCTTGATAAAGTGGCTCTGGCCCAGGATAAAGTTCACGTCGTCCGGTTTCTCGATCCGTAGCACATGTAGCTCCATAGGGACCTCCTTTCGCGAGCCAATTCCTATCCCACACGTCCAGCAGCGCCTGATAGACCGGAAGAATCTCGGTCTGCAAGACAATTTCCCAATCCAGATTGCGGGCAGACGCCAGGGCGCCCTGCCGGAGCTGCTCCCGCAGGGCCGGCGTACGCGCTAGACGGGCCATCGCCTGGGCCAGAGAATCCGGGCCGTCTGCGCATAGCAAGCCGTTATAGCCGTCCTGGATCCAGCAGCGGTGCCCCGGGGTGTCCGTACAAACGACCGGAAGGCCGCTGGCGAGGTATTCCGCGGTCTTCAAGAATGGCTGCAGGTTATGGCCAGGGGGAGTGCTAGGGATATAGGAGAGGCCGGCGTCGGCGCAAGCCAGATATCGTGGCACGTCGGGATAATCGACCAGGCCGGCGAAAATCACTACCTGCCCCAGGCCCAGCCGTTGCACGAGGTACTGCAGGTACCGCTGGCGCGGTCCAGTCCCCACAAAGAGCAACCGCAGATCCCGCTCCTGGGCGACGGCACGAGCCGTGGCGAGGACCAGGTCCTCCGGACGGCGGCGCTTTTCCAGAACCCCGCTATGGACGAAGACTAGGTGTTGTGGAGCCAGGCCCAGCTGGCGACGCAACAGCTCGCGCTGCTGCTGCAACTGGGGCTGTGCGAAGCGCTCCAGGCGCACGCCCAGCCGCGAGAACCCTGCCACGTCACGTGCCCATTCCCCGCCAAAGATATACTCAGCCACGGCCTCGTTGATCACCAGCACCGCGTCGAAGCAGCGGCTTTCGGCGCGCGTTAGAGCGGCCATCGCACGCCGAAGCGATGCAAACGGCCAAAGGAAGGGGCCGGCCTGGATGTCTAGCACCCACGCGGTTTGGCGACCGTTCCTGCCCCGGGTATGGGCCAGGCGTGGGAGCAACGATGCTCCCATCACGTTGTAAACGTGCACCAGGTCGAACCGTTCGCGTCGGATGATCCGGGCCGCGGCGGCGAAGAAGGCCGGATTCACAAGGCGTGCCATGTCCCAAGGACCGGGGTCCACGCGGTGTACCTGCACACCCTGCGCTCGTTCTTCCACAGGCTCAGTACGCCTTCGGCACGTGATGACGTGCGTTTCCCAGCCGCGGGCGGCCAGGAGCTGACTGAGCTCGTAAAGGGGTGTATAACCCTGACCTGGGTAGTAAGAGCCAAACCAGACCAGGCAAACTTTAGGCGTGGTGCTGGGCATCGATTTCCTTTCGCGGCAACACAGCCGGCCCCATTGTACAACGGCTGGTTGCGACGGTCAAGGCGGGTTGTGGGAGAGCTCCTTGCGCAATCGCAGCCAGTGAGGCTCCCCCAATAGCCAGCGGGTGAGCCAGGAGGTGCGTCGGCGCTCCAATCGGTATCCCAGCCGCCGGTACAACGCCAGGGCGGGCTCGTTCCGTGCGCTGACATCCAGCACGAGCGCGCTTTTTCCCCAGCGCAGAGCCACCTCCTCGGCCTTGAGAAGGAGCGCGGTGCCGATGCCTTGTCGACGCGCCCATCCGATCACGGCCACATCGGAGACATACGCTTCGCACTTCCGGCACGGCTGATCCAGCAGGGAGAGGTAAAACAGCGCGCGCACTCCCGGAAGCAGGCCTAACTCCTCGATGAGGATGGCCGCGGCCGGCCAGAATGGGGCTTCCGGATCCTCCGAGCGCCGGAGCGCAATCGTCCCCAGGACCTGGCCTGCCCGCTCCGCGACATAGAGGCCGCGAAGGGTTGTTCCCTCGGCTTCTGCGGCAAGCGTGCGCGCAACAATCGCTTCCGCGCGATCCATGCGCGAGCGGAACGCAGCGCAAAACTTCTCTTGGAAGCCCTCGACGAGGATTTTGGCCACCTGGGGAAGGTCGCGTGTGGTCGCCTGGCGCACGAGCGGATCACTCATAGCGAAGTACCTCGCTCACCGGCCACCGTGTCACGGCCAGGGCGGGGAGGATGCCCGCCAGCACGCTGAGGAGCCACGCAAACAGGGAGGCTGCTAGCAGGTCTGTGAGCCGCACCACCAGCGGCAGGTGAATGAGGGTTGCGCCGATGATCCCCCCGAGCGCACGGGCTCCCAGGATTCCGCCCGGTGCTCCAACAGCTGTGGCGAGAAGGCTGCAGACAGTTCCCTCGATCGCGAGCGTGCGCACGAGGTGCCCGCGGCCGGCCCCCAGGGTGCGCAGGATTCCGATTTCCCGCGATCGTTCCCATACGGTCAGCCAAAGGATCGTCGTGATTCCAATCGCTCCCGTCAGGGCGACCAGCGCGACAGTGGCGTAGAGGAGGCCGCTTACGATGCGTGTCGCTTCCCGCGCCTGCTCGACGCCCGTCCGCGCGGGTTCTGAGCCTGGTCCAAGGCTTCGGAACTTGCGCTCGATCGCTGCCAGGACGCTTTCCACGGTTTGTGCGTCGTCTTTCGCCACCTGTACGGCAAAGACTCCGGCTCGGTCTCCTAGCCCCGCCATCTGCTGCACCGTGCGCAACGGGAGGAAGAGTTTGCCCGTGGGCGCGTCACCGAGTCCGAAGATCGCTTCGTCCCGCACGATCCCCACCACACCCACGGAACGCATCCGCCCGGCGGTCTCTACTTCGAGGGCGTCTCCCACGCGGATCCCCTGGCGCTGTGCCAGGTCCAGGGAAAGGACAGCCGCGTCCGGCTCTCCCGGTCGGAACCAGCGTCCGACAACCAGCTGGTAGCCATACAGGGCAGTCTCCGGGGGCAGGCCCCACAGGCGCACCGTTTCCCCACCGACCACAGCCGTGCGCACCTCCCACCCTTCCGCTTGGCTCACGCCCTCGACCGCTCGCAGTTGCGCGGCAAAGGCAGCCCCCACAGGCCTGTCGAACCATACCCAGGCGTCGGCAGCGTAGATCCGGAACAGTCCATCGATGGCACAAGCGAGCGACACCTCGGTTATCCGGGCAGACAGAAACCCGGCTACAGCAACCGCGACGACCGCGACCCTCACGGAGGTGCGGAGCGGCCTGCGGCGGAGTTCCCGGATGGCAAGCGACCACCAGATGGGAAACGGCAAACCGACGTGGCGGCGCCCTGTTTCCGGGCGGATCCCGTACCCGCCCAGCGCCTCGCGAACGCTGATCCGGCTCGCGTGCCAGATCGGCAGCAGGGAGCCGGGCAGGCTCACGCCAAGCCCCACCAGACACCCCAGCACGAGGGTCGTCGCGTCGGGGACTGCCGGGCCCACCTCGACGTTGAGCAGCTGGCCCAAATAGCGCAGCAGCGTTCCGCCCGCGAGCCAGCCCGTGCCGATCCCGGCCCCGGTTCCGGCCAACGCGAAGATAAGCCCGCCGGTGAGGTACAGGCGCACGAGGGTTCCCCGCGTGGCCCCCAAGGCTTTCAGGATGCCGATCTCGCGCACGTGCTCTGCCACGAGCGCAGCGAAGGTATTGCCAACCAGAAAGGCACCGATCAGGAGCCCCAACGCTGAGAGGGCCGCCATGAGCCGCAGTAAGGTCTGGAGCTCGCGATGGCCGGTGAACGCCTCTGGACGGCGCACTTCCAGCTCTCCGTGGGGGATGCGGCGCCGGTCCAGGAGGCTCTGGATCTGCGCCACCGCTTCTCCTTCTCTCGATCCTCTAGGATCGCGCAAGCGAATGAGCAGTCGGTTATCGCCGCGGGTGCCTAGGTAGGGGCGCAAGCTCGACGCCGGCAGGTACCCTACAGCCAGGCGCATGAGGCTCGCGGAGGGGTAATAGGGGGTGCGGGTAAAGCCGCTGACCTTGAGACGCGTGATGTGGCCCTCGGCGCCTCGGATCTCGATCGTGTCCCCGAGCGCCACCGGAGCGAGTTGACGCACCGAGCCCTCCAGGGCGATCTCTCCACGTTCAGGAGGCCGGCCCTCCAGCCACGCCATCTGGTTGACACGTACCTCCTCGAAATCCTCCACGCCTTGTAGCTCGATATCCATCCAGGGGCCGTCGAAGCGCCACTTGGTGAAGGCCACCGCGCGCCGTTCTGCGGCGGTTACAGCAGGGAGTTGCTCCAGGGCCCGGATCAGGCTTTCGTCCGCGTCCCAGACCCAAGCTACGAGATCGGCCTGAGAGTGGTGCTGGTAGGCACGACGCTGGGCCTGGATGCACAGGCGGCCGGCCAGGCTGATCGCCACCACGCCGCATACGCCAATGGTGATCGCGATGGTGGTGAGTAGCGAACGGCCAGGCCGCGCGCAAAGGTCGCGCCAGATCATGCGTACACAGAGTGACATCCGCGGACGGCTCGCTGATCTCGGAACAGATCCGGCCTGCCTGCAGGAGCGCGGCTCAGGTGGTCGCTCCGGGTCAGGCAGAGAGCGTAGGGCTACCGGTCAGGGGAAAAAGTGGGTCCCGGTTTCCCCGCGCAGGGCTCGCTCCAGGTTCTCGGGGTTGGTGACAATCGCCTGTTTCCCACCGGCCTCCAGGTACTCGATAATCGCCTGGATCTTCGGTCCCATGCTCCCTGCAGGGAAGTGGCCTTCGGCAAGATACCGGCGTGCTTCTTGGAGCGTGACGCGGTCGAGCCACCGTTGTTCTGGTTTGCCGAAGTGCAGGGCTACCTTTTCGACCGCTGTGGAAATGAGGAAAAGGTCGGCCCGAATGCTGCGGGCCAGCAGCGACGAGGCATAGTCCTTGTCGATCACCGCTTCTGCGCCCACCAGGTTACCTTCCGCGTCCTCGACCACGGGAATTCCACCGCCCCCGACCGCGATGACCGTGATTCCTTGACGGATTAACGTCTCAATCGCCTCGAGCTCGATGATCCGTTTCGGCAGCGGCGAAGGAACCACACGCCGCCAGCCTCGGCCGGCATCTTCCCGCACCGTCCACCCTTCCTGCGCGGCGCGCTGCCGGGCGGTCTCCTCGTCCATGAAGGAGCCGATCGGTTTGGTCGGATTCTGGAACGCCGGGTCGTTCCGGTCAACCAGCACCTGTGTCACCACGGTGGCTGCGCTCTTCTGGATCCCGCGCATCCGGAACTCGTTGTAAAGCGCCTTTTGCAACATGTAGCCGATCGCGCCCTGTGTGTCTGCACCACAGGAATCCAGGGGCACCTCGTGTAGTTCGTGCCGCGCCAGTTCCGAACGCCTCAGGATGAACCCGACCTGAGGCCCGTTGCCGTGGGTGATGACCACGTCCCAACCCTGCTGGATCATTGCGGCAATGTGGTGGCACGTCTCCGCCGCAGCTCGATACTGATCCGGGACCGTTTGATGGTCCTTGTCCTTGATCAGCGAGTTTCCCCCGATTGCGACAACGGCTACGCGTTTCATCGAGCAGCCTCCTACCAGTTTCCCATCGTCAAAGCCATGATCGCTTTTTGCACATGGAGCCGGTTTTCCGCAACATCGTAGATGCACGAGCGGGGACCCGAGGCTACCTCGTCCGTTACCTCGTGGCCACGGTCGATCGGCATGGGATGGGTGAAAATCGCATTCTCAGTGCGCGCCATGCGAGCCGCATCGCAGATCCACTCCGGATAGCGCAGTGCGCGCTCGATCTCCTCCTGCTTGTGGAACGTACCGTTGCGATAGGCTTCCGGGCTCATCCAGTGCCGCGAGTAGACGACGTGCGCGCCCTCGTAGCCGGAGTACGGGTCGTTCACAATCGTGAAGGAACGGCCGTTTGCCCGGCAGTTCGCGCGCGTTTGCTCGAGGACAAGGGGGTCCAAATCGTAGCCTTCGGGATAGGCCAGAGTAATATCCATCCCAAAGCGTGACGCGATGAGCAACGCCTCCTGGACGCTGCACCAGGAGCGAGCAAGCGCCCCGTGGCCCCAGGTGACCAGGAGCTTCTTCCCACGCAGTACGGAGAGGTCCAGCGTCTTTCCTGGGCCCTCGCCCCACCACTCAGCCCAGCCCATGATGTCTGCCAGGCCTTGACACGGGTGGAACTTGTCGTGGGCCATCGAGAGCACCGGAACGTCCGCCCAGTGTGCGTACTCGCGGAGAAGCGCGTCCCCTTCTCCATATGCGCTGATTTGGTCTTCCAGGATCCGGATGCCGATGCCGGCCGCATACCGGCTCATAACCTTTGCGGCGTCCTCCACGGTTTCGCCGGCAGACACGGCCGTTTTGAGCCGCATGGACTTGGGCTCCAGGAACTGGGCATGTCCTCCGAGCTCTGTTGCCGCGCATTCGAACGACTGTCGTGTGCGTACGGAAGGGTTGTAGAAGAACATGAAGAAAGTCTTGCCCTTCAGGATTTCCGACCAACGGGGAGAAAAGCGCTCCCGCTTCATGTGCGCGGCCAGCTCGAGCACCCGCTCCAGGGCCTCGAGGGGCCACTCCTGTGTGCAGATCAGATCGCGTCCTTGCAAGTCCATCACGCTCCTCCTGGGGCACCCAAGAGCGCCATTTGACTAAAGGTGCTCGCCCAGACGGTGGTACCGCCCTGCAATGTAGCAGAGCCACTCGGCACGCTGGAAATCCACCTCGCCTCGGGCATCCAGCAAGGCCTCGTCGGCCTGCACAGCCATTACCTCCCCCACGAACAGGTCGTGGCTACCCAGAGGAATCGTGTGCCGGACGCGACATTCCAGGTGCAGCGGACATTCGGCGATCAGCGGGGGGCGCACAGCCGATGCGGGGGCGGGAGTGATCCCACAAAGGGCGAACTTGTCCACCTGTCGGCCGCTGACGGTACCGCACCGTTCCACCACGGACAGGAGGGACGCCGTGGGCAGGTTGACCACGAATTCGCCCGTAGCGCGGATGAGGCCGTGAGAGAAGCGACTCGGGCGGACGGCGATGCCGACCATCGGTGGCTCTGAGCAAAGGGTGCCGACCCAGGCCAGGGTAATGATGTTGGGCCGCGCATCCCCGCACGATACCAGGACCACCGGCACAGGATACAGGGCCGTTGCTGGCCGCTGAACCACCTTGTTCATACGTGCCTCCAAAAGCAAGGAACCCTCACGAAGGCCACTCCTCCGCAGGGTTCCTTTGGACTAGCGCATCGTGAGCGCCATCACCGCTTTTTGGACGTGCAGGCGGTTCTCTGCCTGGTCGAAAACCGCCGATTGCGGGCCGTCGATCACCTCGTCAGTCACCTCATAGCCCCGGTCGCAGGGCAGGCAATGCAGGTAAATGGCATCCCGGTGGGCCAGGCGCATCAATGCCGAGTCACAGATCCAGTGGCGGTTCTGCTCAAAGATCTCCTTGGCCTTTTGCGGGCTATCCTCGCCCACCGGAGGCTTGAACATCGGGACAGCGGTCCACGATTTCGGGTAGACAACGTGCGCGCCCTCCACTGCTTCCCGCATATCGTGGCAGATCTGGAACGATCCTCCATAGCGGGCGGCGTAACCCTGGCATGCCTGGATCACCTCGGGGTCGAGCTCCATGCCCTCGGGATGGGCCAGCACGACGTCCATGCCCATCTTGGTTGCGGCGATGATCGCGCTTTGTGGGACTGCGCGAGGCTTGTGCACGCTTGGGGAATAGGCCCAGGACATGACGAAGCGGACGCCACGGAAGCCGCCGAATTTCTCCTTGACCGTCAGGATGTCCGCAAGCGCCTGGAACGGGTGGTACTTGTCGTCCTCCATGTTCAGCACCGGGATGTCCGCCCAATAGGCAAAGTTGCGGATCATCTCGTTGGCGGCGCCATACACCCAGTCCACTGGGTCGCCGTAACAGCGGATGGCGATCGCGTGGCCCATACGGGAAAGCACCCGCGCGACGTCCGAGACCCGTTCCGTGGTATAGGCGATCTCACGCCCCGGTAGAGCCGGGGTATAGATCTTTTCCGGATCCAGATAATGCGCATGTCCCCCAAGTTGGGTCATGCCGGCCTCGAAAGAGTTCCTTGTGCGCAGGCTCTGGTTGTAGAAGATCATGAACAGCGTCTTGGCCCGGAGCAGATGGTCGTGAGGTTCCCCCAGCGCGAAGCGTTGCTTCAGGTCCAGGGCGACATCCAGGATCTGCTCCACTTCCTCGCGCGTCCAGTCGAGCAAGGTAATAAAGTCCCGCCCCCGAAACGTTTCGGTCTTCATGTGGTTCTCCTCCTGGAACAAGCCAACATCTTCTACGCCATACGCGACGACACACCAAACCCTGTTCGGAAAGCCGCAGCGTGTGCTATCCTACCGGCACTCCTCCCTCTAGTCGTCCCAGGATGATAGCACACCAGGAGAGCTTTGTCAAAGCGGGAGTTGCGTTTCTGGAAGCGATGTGATAGAATGACTTGGAGTTCGTGCCCAGAGTCACAAGAAGCGGCAGCGCAGAGACGGTGATAGCCAAGTGACAGCGTCCTGGCGCTGGCTCTGCTTACGGTGTGGTCGGGGGTAACCGGCGATGGGGCCGGTGGAGGAGGCTTGAAGATGGATACGATTTGGCCCAGGTGCCAGAAGTGCCATACGGGGGTGCTAGTGCCGCTGTCCGACTATGGCCAGGATGGAGCCACAGTGCTGTTCAAGGCCTGGGTCTGTACGAACCCGGCGTGTGGTTTCAACCTCAAAATCCACAAGGGCAACCTGTATATCAACGAGCCGGTCAGCGAACGGCCCGGATACGACCTGCGCTAACCTACGCGGGCAGAAAGCGGGCCGGCCGCTGCTCGGGGATCCATTTCTCCATTCCCGTGATCCCACTAGGCGGAGGGCGAGTTCCTGGACGGGCCGAAGGCCTCGTGCCATACGCGCAGTACCTCGGCGACGCTCCAGGCTTGCGCGATGCAGCCGCGCGGAGCGTGTGGGGGATCCCCGTCAAAGATTTCGCTGATGGTGCCGACTCCTGCTTCGCGCAAATGGTCTAGCAGCGGCCGGAGGAGCGCCTGGACATCTGCCTGGGGGTCTTCCACGCGGCGCACCGCGGTCAGATAAGGGCCGATCCACCAGGGCCATACGGTTCCCTGGTGGTAGGCTGCGTCGCGTTGCCAGCGATCGCCCTCGTAGCGCCCGTGGTAGGCGGGATCACGGGGGGAAAGGGTCCTTAGGCCTACAGGAGTGAGCAGTTCCGCGCGCACCGCCCGCAGGATGGAGCGTGCCTTGTCCCCGTCTACGAGAGGATAGGGCAGCGAAAGGGCAAGCAGCTGGTTCGGCCGTAGGGAGGGATCATTTCCCGTCGGGCTGTCCACCACATCATACAGATAGCCCCCCGGTGCATACCAGAACCGGGGAACGAACGTTTCTGCGATGCGGTCGGCCACCCGACGTGCCTGGTCGCGGCCCGTGCGGCGTCGCAGCCGGCGGCCGAGCGCATCCAGGATGCGCAGAGCATTGTACCAGAGCGCATTGACCTCAACGGGCTTGCCGTGTCGAGGGGTTACGACCCAATCCTCGACCTTGGCGTCCATCCAGGTCAACTGCACCCCAGGCACCCCAGCGCGCAGCAGTCCATCCGCCGGATCGGCAACGATTCCATACCGTGTTCCCCGGAGATGCCATTCCACGATGTCTACCAACAGCGGGTACAGTTCGCGCGCCAGTTCCAGATCGGCGGTCGCCTCCACGTAGGTATGCAGCGCGACGAAGAACCAGAGCGTGGCGTCTACGGTGTTGTATTCTGGGGTTTCCCCTGCCTCCGGGAAGCGGTTTGGCAACATACCTTGGTCCAGATACCCCGCGTACTCCCGGAGCACAGCAGCTGCCTCTTCGAACCGTGCTGTAGCCAGAAAGAGTCCAGGGAGGGCAATCATCGTGTCGCGGCCCCAGTCGCCGAACCAGGGATATCCGGCGATCACGGTGGATCCCGGTCCGCTGCGGGGGTTGTCCTTCCGCGGCCATTGCACGATGAAAGCGTCCGCAGCCAGCAGGAGCGTCTGTGCCTCTTTGCCTTGAGCAGCCAGCGGGCTTTGCGCGACCAACCTCCTACGACGCGCCACTTCGCGCTCTCGCGCCCGCTCGGTATCCCATTCGAGCGCGCTCTCCGGTTCCGCGGAGAGAATCACGGCCTGCGTTTCTCCGGGAGACAACTGCCGACGCAGAATCCCAGGAGCGTAAAGGTCTTCTGTGTCTTCTAGGCCTCGCTCACGCTCCCTACGGTAGAAAAAGTTCCAGTACCAATAGCCGGTATGGATATGCTCCATCGGCGGCACGGTGTGGATGGAGAAGGGATGCCCCCCTTCAAAGGCCTTCAGAAAGCAGCAGCCGGCCTTGTCCGTCTCTAGACGCACGAAATCCCAGTCCGCTCGCCCCCTCGTTCGTCCGTGGAAGTCGCGGTAGTTTACCAGCGGACGGAGGGTGAGCGTGACCGGCCCCGTGCTGCGCGTCAATCTATAAGTGACATAACTTGTATTCTGCCCGTGGGCCATCCAAAGCCGCTTCTCCAATTCCCACTGGCCGCCACGATAAATCCAAACGGGGAGTCCATTCTCCAGACGAAACTCTTCCAAATGGACAAACCCGCAAGGGTGAATCGTTCCAGGCGCGTACTCGTTGGTGCCGAGGGCATAGACCACTGATTCCGCCTCGATCTCCTCATCCAGTTTCGAGACCAGCACCCACCGTGCTCTCGGAGACCCGAGCGCCGCCACCAGGAGGCCGTGGTAGCGCCGCGTGTTCGCGCAGACGATCGTCGAGCAGGCATACCCGCCCAAGCCGTTGGTGACCAGCCACTCCAATCCCAAGGCGCGTTCCAGATCGCTGCAGACGCTCCGTGCGAAACCAATGGACATGAGGACCTCTCTTGCCGGGGAAGTTCCCAGCAGGCTGTGGCAGACAGCCAAAGAAAAGGGGGGCGGAGTCGAGCGCCTAGATCAGGAACCCCGCAGCGAGGCGCCCACAGGGACTCGCAGCGTCACCGTTGTTCCCTGGCCGGGTGCAGAAACCAGGGTAAGTTGCCCGCCGATCAACTCTGCCCGTTCGCGCATATTGACCAGCCCAAAACTCCCTCGCTCATCGTAACGCTTGAGGACAGCCTCCAGGCTGAACCCTTTCCCGTCATCCTCAATATCGATCACGAGCTGGCCGTTCTTCTCTTCTCCGCGGACCCAGACGTTCTGCGCTTCCGCGTGCCGCAAGGCGTTATTCACCGCTTCCTGCACAATGCTGAAGATGGTGCTCTCCAGCTGCGGGTCATAGCGCCCGACGCTCCGGTCAAAGTGCACGTGGAGCCGGGGACCGGTATCCCGCTGATGGCGTTCTACGAATAGCTGCACGGCCGCCGGGAGTCCCTGGGTTTCCAGGATGATGGGGCGCAGGTCAAAGAGGAACACGCGCATCTCGTGGACTGCCTGCTGCCCCGATTGGATCAGTCGGCTCAGTTCTTCAGGGACCTTAGCAGGGTCGTGTTCGAGCAACTTGCGAATGTATTCGGCCTGCACCACCAGGTTCGCCAGGAGCTGTGCCGGCCCGTCGTGGAGGTCCCGTGCCAGCCGACGACGAAGTTCTTCCTGCGCGATCAACACCCGGTCCCGCTCTTCCTGGAGACGGTCATAGAGCCGGGCGCGCTCGATGATCACGGCTGCCACAGAAGCAAAGGACTGAAGCCACCTCAATTCCCGGCTCTCGAAGGGAGCAGGAGGATCCTTGTTGACCACTACCAGCGCCCCGATCAACCGGCCTGCCACGTGTAGGGGCACGCACAGCCCGGACCGCATCCTGAGGCCGCTTTCCCCTTCCGTCCCCGGGGAGAAGCGGGGATCACTGGGGGCGTCGTTGATGAGCGCAGGCTCGCCCGTCTGCGCAACCCAGCCAATGATGCCTTCGCCTGGCTTCACTTTCTTGCCGATGACCTCCTCGCTCACTTGGCCCGCAACCGCAGTAACGATCAGCCCTTCGCCCTTCGGGTCCACAAGCAGCAGCGCGCCGCTTTGGCAGGAACAGAACGACATCGCTGCTCCAAGTAGGCGTTGAGGGACCGGTTCCAGCCCCAGCGCGGTGACCAGCTCCAACGTTGCTTCCTGGAGCGTGTTCAGCGCCAGGATCTCCTCGTACGCCGAGCGGAGGTCTTGCCGTTGCCGCTGGTATTCGCGCTCGAGCAAACGAAGCCGCTCCCCAAGTTCGGCCAGTTGTGCCAATGGCTCCACAGCCGGCTGCTCCGGCGCCATCGGCTTCCTCCTCTGGATACGGTACGGGGCAGGATGGAATCCAGCGTTCGGGACCCGATCAGGCAGTCTCTTCTTCGGGAGCTCGCGTTTCGCTGCGACGGGTCACCTGCTCGCGTGCGGACTCGATCCCCTTTTCCACCTGTTCCCGCAACTGCTCAGCCCGGGTCCGCGCCTGCTCTCCCAGTTCCTGGGCTCGTTCGCGGACCTTGTCAGCGGCTTCCAGCGCCCGTTCGCGGAGTTCGATGCCTTTCTCGCGGAGCTGTCGCCGTGTCTCTTCGCCGGACCGGGGCGCATAGGCCAAGGCCACCACCGCGCCCACAATGCCGCCGAGCAAGAACCCGAAAAGGAACCATCCAAACCCACTGTCACGCCGCTCGTTCATCGTTACCCTCCTGCGCGCTTCTTGCCTCCGAGGAATGTCCGAATCCCCTCGCCGACTCCAGTGGCCCAAGCGGAAAAGCGGATGAACGGGGAAGCGACGCGCTCTCCGACAAAGTCGGTGGTCGCCTTGACCGTGCCAGCAGTCCCTTTGACCCGCTCGAGCACTTCCCCACCCTGTCCAAGGAGTGTATCGACCCGCTCCGTCAGGCGCTGCACCCCCCACAGAAGCACCATCAGCAGCACCACTGTGAGCAACAAAGAGGAACCGGACAACGCGGCTAGAAAAACGATGCTGACGTCCCGGAGGTGCCGGAGTGCCGCATCACCAAGGAAAAAAAGGCCCACAAAGAGCGCTAGCGTGAGAAGCACACCCGCGATCGCGATGCCGATCACTGCGCGGAACTTTTCGCCGCTCGGCTTGTCCCTCCTCGATGAAGGGGGTTCTGGACCCATCCCGACCTCCGGCTTGTTGTTTCATTCATTCTATCATATTCTCAACCGGTACACAATCAGGAGCAGCAACCACGCCAGGAGGGTTGCCTCCGGTACGGGGAAACTTCCCAGCCACAGGAAACGCAGCCCCAGAAGATGCCCAAGGCCATAGCCGAGCGCCGTGCCAATGACGCTGGCCAGCCAGCCGACGGCCAGCCCCCGGTAGCCACGGCCGGTGAGCACAGCATACAGGCCGGCGTAGAGCGTGGCGAAGGCCAGCAAGAGGAACAGGTCTACGGGAATGCGGTACATCGGCAATCCTTTCGTTGGTGCCTACTGGCTCGCCTCTATTATATCACACCGCTGCTCCAGGGGAACAAGTGGCGGGCGAAAGCATTACGAGTTGGGAACTACTGCGTCTTGCGCCTCCTACATCATCGGCCATTCCAGGCTATGCCCTGGGCAGAGCCAAGGCATTGGAATGTGGCTCAGGTCATACCGGGACAGTTCGAGCGGGCTCTTGCCACAGTTCTCCGGCCGGGCATCGTGGGAGAAGGGAGTGAAGCGCCAGGCCTTCTCGAACACTCCCAGGTACACCTGCGCCGTGCCAATCCACTCGAACCCACAGAAGTTCTGGCAATGCTGGTCGAAGCGCTGCATGACCATCTCCACGGCGTTCTTGGTCCGCGGCACCAGGTGGCTCTCGACCGCGTCGCACAGGTGGGGCCACTGCTCCTCCAGGGAATCAAAGCCCCATTGCAGCGGCGGGCTCCGCTGCACATACTCCCCCCGTTTCTGTGCCGTGCACTTCGTCTCAGGGATGTTCCCAGCGTGAGACGCTCACCGGCACAAAGCCAACAGCGCGATGGTGCCGAAAACCAAGCTTTCGCAGGATCGGCCGGCGGTAGTGGTCATCGAGGACCACAATGGGGCTGGGATGCTCTAAGGCTGCCCGTGGCGGGAGCGGTGGCGGATGCCCCTTTGGGGGAGTTCCGGCGGGTGCTTTCGTACCCGGCAACCTGGTGCGGTATGCGATGGGTAGCTACCGAGCGCTGCTATCCGTCGTGGCGGCGGCGCCCAGCGTGTGGAAGCGTGAAGTGACCGCTTCCACTGCCCGAGAGGGCGTTTGTGCGGGAGGTTGGCGGGGCCGTTCTAGGTCGGGCGCGGAACGCGAGTTTGAAGCTGGTGAAATTGGTTGGGGTGGGCCAAACGCCGACCCGTAATACCGTGAGTTCAAGGGGAAGTCATCCCTGCAGACATGGGAGGGTACCGGCCGCGTGCCCTCTGAAGGCGTGCAGCCGGTGCCTGTAGTGGAAGCAGGAGCCGGGCTGGGTCATACTGGTCGATATCCTAGAGAACGGCTCTTCGCACGGTCGCGAGGCTGTGGTATGATGGGAACAGCCGGCCGAAAGGGCTGGGGCAGGGCAAGCGGAGCTATCGAGCGTTGTTTGCTTGCCCGTGTGGAGGGTTGCGGTGGCTCAGAAGACCAACGCGATGCGGTGGCTGGAGGCGCGGGGCATCTCCTACCAGGCGTTCTACTTTTCTCCGGAGATTCATTCCGCGGAGGGCGTCGCCGAAACGCTCGGGGTTCCCGCGCGCCAGGTCTACAAGACGCTGGTTGTGGCACCTCCGGAAGGCCGGCCGCTGCTGGTGCTCGTGCCCGGGGATCGGGAACTGGATCTGGCGCGCCTGGGCCGGGCGCTCGGCGTGAAGAAGCTCCGTATGGCCACCCGCCGGGAAGCCGAAGCCTGGACCGGCCTTCAAGTGGGAGGGATCTCGGCCCTTGCCTTGGTGCACCGAGGCTACCCGGTCTATATCGACGACGCGGTGCTGGAGGAGAAGGAGATCCTGGTGAGCGCTGGCCGCCGTGGCATTAACTTGCGCTTGCGGGTAGAGGACCTGATCGCTCTCACCGGCGCACGTGTCGTGGAAGCGACCGCTGACTAGGCGTCCGCGCCCAGCAAGTGCTCTTCGCGAATCGTCTTGGAGATGGTCCCTCCCCCGAGGACCTCATCGCCCTGGTAAAAAACCACCGCTTGCCCGGGAGTGATCGCCCGTTCTGGCGCGTCGAAAATCAGGCGTACCCGACCGGGCGCCAGAGGAAAAAGGGTTCCGGGCGAAGCCGCAGAGCGATAGCGAACCTGGGCACTTACGCGCAGCGGCTGCTGGGGCCACTTCCCGGAAACGAAGGTAGTCCTCTCGGCCTCCAGGCCTCGGGCATAGAGCGCCTCCTCTGGCCCTACCACCAAGGCGTTTTCTTTCACATCGATGGCGATGACGAAGAGCGGAACCGGGTGCCCGGAAAGGCCCAGGCCCTTGCGCTGCCCCACCGTATAGAAGGCAAGGCCCTGGTGCATGCCAATCACCTTGCCCGTAAGATCGCGGATCGGCCCAGGAGAGGCGACCTCAGGGACCCGCTTGCTCAGGAACTGGCGGTAATCCCGCTCCGTCACGAAGCAGATTTCCTGGCTTTCTGGGCGGCCGGCCGTGGGCAACCCGCGTCGTGCCGCTTCACGCCGTACCTGTTCCTTCCGTAGGCCGCCCAGCGGGAAGAGCAGGTGCCCCAGATCTTCCTGTCCAAGCATATAAAGCACGTACGACTGATCTTTCCTCCGGTCGACTCCGCGCAGCAGGTGCCATCGGGGGCCGGCCTCGCCTTCTTCGGCGATAATCCGGGCATAATGCCCCGTGGCCAGGTACCGAAAGCCCAGCGCTCGGGCGCGGTCCAGCAAGAGCCGGAATTTGATCTCGCGGTTGCAAGCGATGCACGGATTCGGTGTGTGCCCTGTCCGGTATGCCTCGACGAACGGATTCACCACACGTGCGAGGAAGGCCCCTTCCACGTTAAAGACATAATGTGGAACCCCCAGCAGTTGGCAGACCCGTCGCGCTCCCTCGACCGCTTCCACCGAGCAACAAGCGCTTTCCCGGGGTTGCCAGGTAGGCTCCCCTGCCCACAGGTGCAGCGTGACCCCGGTCACCCGGAAACCTTCTTCGAGCAGCAGGGCGGCGGCGAGGGAGGAGTCTACCCCTCCGCTCATGGCCACCATGACGGTTCGATCGGCCCGGTCATTCATGGCCCCGTAGAACTTTCCCCAGGGCCCGCCCGCTTGCTGGCCATCATTTCCTGGTAGACCTCTGCGGTCTGGCGGGCGGCACTTTCCCAGGTGAAGTAGCGTTGGACACGCGTGCGGCCACGTGCTCCCATTTCTCGGGCGCGCAATGGGTCTTGCAGGACCGCGCGGATCCCCCAAGCGATGTCGGCGGGGTCGTTTCCGTTCACGTGGACCCCGTTTTGGTCCGGGCCGGATGGCACGACCTGTTCCCGAAACCCGACGACTCCGTTGGCGCCAACGACGACCGGGCGCGCCATGGACATCGCTTCGAGGGAGACGATGCCAAACGGCTCATACACCGAGGGAAACACACAGACATCGGCTGCGGCGTAGTGGACGATGCGCTCCCACTCGGACACGAAAGCGTAGCGGGTGACCACGCGCCCGGCAAGGTCGAGCCGATGCACCAGCTCCTCGATGTCGTGCTGCTCCTCCCCTTTGCCCAGGATCACCAGACGGGCTGTGGGAAAGTCGGCGAGGACAATGGGCATGGCCTGGATCAGGTTACGTACCCCTTTGACCCAGGTGAGCCGGCCTACGAAAAGGATCATCGGCTCGCCGGAGCTGATGCCGTACGTCTTGCGGAGGGCCTCCACTTCCTCTCGCGGGACGCGCGTGGGATCGTAAATGCTCGGATCGACCCCGTTCCAGACCACGCTGATCGTTGCACCCGACCAGCCGTGCCGTACCAGATCTTCCTTCATCGCATGGCTCACGGTGACGATGCGATGAGCCTGGAAGGCCATCTCGCGTTCCAGTCGACCCACAAAGGGGGAGCCCGCTTCGCCGCGCCGCCCCCATTCGGTGCTGTGGACGTGAAACACTACCGGCAGATCGGTCTGGTTACGCACGACCAGCCCGGCGACAGCACTGAGCCAATCGTGTACCGCCACGACATCGAACTGCGCTCCCTGTTTTTCCACCAGGTCGTTCAAGAACTTGCTTGCCGCGAGCACGTTGTAGATAAAGATATCGTTGAAGAACCTCCCCCACTGGCGCAGTTCCTCGTTCAGCAACAGCGGAAAGACATTGGTCGCATCGATGCCGATCGGGCGATGCACCTCGACACCGGCGATGACCTCGCGCGTCTTCAGGGTGCCTTCGGGGTTCATGGTGAGCACGACCACGTCGTGTCCCTGGCGGACCAGGGCCCGTGTCATATAGGTCGCGTACGTGCCCAACCCTCCCACGACCGCAGGCGGATATTCGTATACAAAGAAGGCGATGCGCATCGCGTCCTCCCTCAGCTCGTTCGCCCGTGCCGCTCAAGCATCGCGCTAAGGGACGTACAGGTACTGCAGACAGACCGGTTGGTCCAGGCCGAGTAGCTCCCGGACTTCCGGCACCGTGCCCGGCCGGATTGCCCCGAGCGTCAGTTGCAAGAGCGATGGACCCGGGGGTTCTACCAGGCGCGCCTGGGGCGCGTTGGCGAGCCTTCGTGCAGCCTCTAGAGCTTCCGAAATGTCGCCCAGTTCGTCGATTAGACCCTCCGCCTGTGCCTGCTGCCCGGAGTAGATCCGGCCGTCGGCCAGTTCACGCACGCGTTGTGCCGGGAGATGCCTTCCTTCCGCCACGACCTGGATGAAGGCCTCGTAGGCCTCGTCGACCAGACCCTGGAGGATCGCGCGCTCCTCTTCGGTCAGCGGGCGCGCCGGGGAACCCAGGTCCTTGAGCCGGCTACTCTTGATGACCTCCTGCTCCACGCCGAGCTTTTCGTACAGTCCCTCGAGGTTAAGGACGGTCATGATCACCCCGATGCTCCCGGTGGTCGTGTGAGGGTTGGCGACAATATAGTCCGCGCCGGCGGAGACATAGTACCCGCCCGAGGCGGCCAGATCTCCCATCGACGCTACGACCGGCTTGCCAGCGGCGCGCACACGCTGCACGGCGCGGTAGATCTCGTCGGAAGGCACGACACCGCCTCCCGGGCTGTCCACGCGCAGGATCACCGCCACCACCGAGGGATCCCGTGCCGCCTCATCCAGCTGCTGGGCGATCGTCTCCGCCGGAGCAACGTTGGAGTAGAGCGAATTCAACCCCTGGCGTCCCGAGACGATCACGCCTTCGACCCGGATCAGCGCGACCTTTGGGCCTGTTCCGGGGAACAACGCGCCTCGCCCCGCGCTTCCCAGGAGCACCAGGGTACCCCACAAACAGCCGCTGACCAGCAGCAAGGCTACGATCCCCAGCGCTGCCAGCAACCACCAGATCCACCTCGGGAACGACCGGATTGTGCTCACAGCACCCTCCTCAGAGCTGCCCCAAACCGAGCGGCCCTTCAACCCGCCACTTCAGGCTCGTCCCGTACCGTTTGGATTATAGCACAGCGTGTGGGCTAGTCGGGCTCTTCTTCCCAGCCCCCCAGGCGGCGGCTGAGGAGGAAAAGCGCCAAAACTCCCAGGGTGACGCCGAACCAGAGCGTGAACAGGCGAATCAGGAAAGATGCGGTTGCTGCCCCTTCCCGGTCAAGAAGGCCTAAGGTGTGGATCAGCCCGGCATAGGAGACGTCGCTCACGAGCAGCCCCCCAGGTAAGAAGGAGACCAGGCCCAGGAGGGTCCCGGCGGCAAAGACGAATGCTCCCTGCCAGAGCGTGGTCGGACCGGGGGTGGCCCCCAACCCACAGAGTACATAGTACACAGCGATGCATTCCCCAAACCAGGAGAGAGCACTCTGGGCGGTCATCCAGAGGAGCGGCTTCCATTGAAGCAAGTGATACGTGCTCTCGTAAAGCGTCGTCAGCGAACGGCTGGCGCGCTGCACGATGCGAAAGCGTTCCCCGCTCGCCAACAGGCGCGTCGCCAGGCGACGGTTCTGGGCCAGCAAGATGAGCATCCCTGCAGCGGTCAAGAGTGCGATGGCCACTCCGAGGAAAAGGCGACCGGTCTCCCCTTCAAAGCTTGGGATCGCTGCCCCTGCGGCCGCACCGGCAATGAGAAGCATACCCAGCCCATCGGTCAATCGTTCCGCGACCACGATAGGAGCCGAAAGGCTGATCGGGGTACCATTCATGCGCTTGAGCAGGTAGGACTTGAACACTTCGCCCAGCTTTCCGGGCGTGACCGCCATCGTCATCCCTGCGGTAAACAGCAGAGCGCTGTCGTACAGCGCGATATCTCGGATCCCCAGGTGGCGGAGGTAGTAATGCCACTTCCACCAGCGAAGGATGTAGTTGAGCGCCGTGAACCCGAGAGCGAGGGGCATAAGGGACCACCGGAAGCCCAGGAAGGTGCGCCACACCTCGCGCACACCGCCCCAAACGGCCAGACCCAGGAAAACCAATAGCCCCATCCCAATGAAGAACAACAGCCTGCGGCGCAACTGTTGCCAGCGGATCACGCTAGCCTCCGTAACTGGACCCCCGCGCGGACCGTGGCGGAGGGCGGAGTCCCAGGGGGCTCAGGACTCGGGTGGTGCCCTTGGGGCATTCCAGCGGCTGCCGGCGCAGAAGGGTGGTGCGCCTGAGAGTGGCTCTGCACATACTCCTCCTATTTTCCGCATCTGGCACGGGCATTCTACACCACGGAAGGCCTGGCTGCAACCCTGGGACGAGAAGCGAACCGGCGCGTCCTGCGGGGATGCCGAGCGTGCTTCGGTGGTTTGGGACGGTGGACTCGGAGGAAAAGGCTATGAGGGTGCTCGTTCTATCATAGGCAGGAACCGGGCCTGGAGTGGCTGTTGCCCGTCGCAAAACCCCGTGGTATACTCGAGTTTGGGAGGTGTACCATGGAAGCGACGCGACGTCTGGGGTTGGTGATCGCCGGTTCGCTCAGCGAAGGGCTGACCGTACGGCTGGAGGCGGATATTTCGGTCGAGGAGGTGTCAGTCGGGCGGTATGTCGTCATCCAGGGGGAGAGCCACCGCTTCTTCGGCATGATTACCGACGTGCGCCTCGGCCTGCTGAACGACCGCTTCCTCCGGACTCCTCCACCGGTCTCGGATCCCCTGGTGGCCGAGGTCGTGCGAGGCACAGGCACCTTTGGCCTTCTGGAAGTGGTGCCCATGCTGACGCTGCCGCTGGAGGCGAGCACCTTGGAAACGCCGCAACCGGTCAAGACGGTGCCGGCCCACTACGCGGTGGTTTACCCGGCTGGCCCGGCGGAGGTTGCCTCGGTCTTTGGGCAGGAGGACGAGCGCCATTTCCTGGTGGGGACTCCGGTCGATATGGAAGGCGTTCCGGTTTGTCTGGACCTGAGCCGGCTGGTCGAACGCTCTACCGGCATTTTTGGCAAGTCCGGCACTGGCAAGACGTTCCTTACGAGGCTCCTGCTCCTTGGTATTGCCCGGCGTGGTTCAGCGGTGAGCCTGGTCTTCGACATGCATAACGAGTACGGCTGGGAGGGGACATTTGAGGATCCGCGATACGGAAGGGCCTGGGGGCTCAAGCGGCTCTTCCCGGAGCAGGTGGCCATCTTTACCCTGGACCCGCTCTCTTCTCAACGCCGTAAGGTCCCTTACGATTTCTGCGTGGAAGTCCCGTACGATTTGGTCACGCCGGAAGATATCGAGATGCTCCGGGAAACGCTGGACCTATCCCAGGCCCAGATCGATGCCGTGCATCGCCTGGGTCAGCGCCTGGGACCATCTTGGCTGCGCCATTTCCTGGGGATGGAAGAGCCGGAGGAGTTGGAACAGTTGGCCGCATCCTTTGGGCTACACGCAGGAGCGCTCCAGGCATTGCATCGGAAGCTTGGCCGGCTGCGGCGGTTGGACTTTCTGAAGGCGGAGGTCGGCGATGATTCCGTCGCGCGGATCCTGGAGTGCCTGCGGCAGGGGATCCACGTGGTGCTGGAGTTCGGAAGGTATCAGGATATCACGGCGTACGTGCTCGTGGCGAATTTGCTCACCCGACGGATCCACGACGAGTATGTGCAGGCTACCGAACGGGCGCTCGGGGATCAGGGGCCACAGCCTCGCCCCCTGGTCATTGCCGTGGAGGAGGCGCACAAGTTCTTGGGGCCGGAGGTGGCTGGCCAGACCGCGTTCGGGACAATCGCCCGGGAGATGCGCAAGTACAACGTGACGCTGCTGGTGGTCGACCAGCGCCCGAGCAGCATCGATGATGAGGTCATGAGCCAGATCGGAACGCGTATCACCTACCTCTTGGATGACGAAAAGGATGTTGCAGCAATCCTGGCCGGCGTGTCCGGGGCGTCGCGCCTGCGCTCAGTGCTGGCTCGTCTCGATACGCGCCGCCAGGCGATTGTTCTGGGACACGCCGTGCCGATGCCCGTTGTGGTACAGGCGCGAGAGTACGGAACGCCGGAGTCTTACCGCCAGCTGGGTGCCTTCCTGGGGGCAGTTGAGCTCGCGCGCCCGCCGGAGGGGCCGCAGCCGTCCGATGAGACGCGCGAGCAGGAGGAATGGCTATAAGGGGGAGCCATGCCAGGTAGACGGCCGCAATGGTTGTCGACCGCGTTGCTGCTTTCGATCACCGCGTTGGGCGCGTATCTGCGCTTGATGGAGGTACTCTCAACGGATTTCCCCATCGGGGATGGAGGGCTATTCTACGCTATGGTGGAGGATCTTCGGGCGGCCGGCTTTCGATTGCCCTATGTGACCTCCTACAACGGGGCGGACATTCCCTTTGTTTATCCTCCGCTTGCCCTCTACTTGACGGCTGGCCTTTGTACGCTCACGGGATGGATGCCCGAGCAGGTGATCCACTGGCTGCCGGCTTTGGTGAGTGCGTTGACTATCCCGGCATTTGCATTTCTGGCACGGACCTTGTGTGAAAGTGTATACGAATGGTTTTGGGCGACTCTAGCCTTCGCTACGCTACCGAGGGGATTTCACTACCACGTGATGGGAGGTGGCCTGACCCGTGCGCCCGGCTTTGTGTTGGCCTTGTTGTCCCTAGCCTTGCTGAGCGCAGGGTTGAGGCGCAGGAAAGACGCTGCCGTATGGGCAGCGGGGATGTTGGCTGGCCTGACGGTGCTGACCCATCCGGACCAGGCGTGGTTCACTGCCTACAGCTCAGCATTGCTCCTTCTGATGTCGCGGCGGAGCTGGCGTGCCGTGGCGAGGTATGCGCTGATCGCTGGGGGGATGGCCACGGTGGTCAGTGCGCCGTGGTGGATCACGGTCATCGTGCGGCACGGGCTTGGGATGTTCCTGAACGCCGGACATAGCTCCTTTTCGTGGTTTGGGCACCCCTACATCTTTTTTTTCGGGTACGTTGACCAGCCCTTTGTGTCTTTCGTGGGTTTGACAGGGTTCCTGGGCACCTTGGTTTGTCTGAGCCAACGTCGGTGGCTACCCCTGCTTTGGTTGGTGGTAGCGACCCTCGGACCAGGACGCGGCTTCCTGTCCGACTGGGCTGTCCCACTGGGTCTGTTAGCTGGGGTTGGGTGCGAACAGCTGATCCTCCGAGGCGTGGCTCTGTTAGCCCAGGAGACTCAACGTGGGGCGGCTTGGCGCGCGACCGTGGTGCGGCTGGCTGCGGTTCTGCTGTTCTTCTATGCACTGGCTGGCGCTTGGTTATATCTCCAGGTTTCGGACCGTCTGTGGTCTGTACCTCCGGAAGTGCGTGCGGCGATGGACTGGTCCCGGGATCATACGCCTGGGGATAGCCGTTTTTTGCTGCTGACAGGCGCTTCCCCCTGGGAAGACTATATCTCAGAATGGTTTCCGGCGTTGACCGGGCGCGTCAGCCTGGCCACGGTGCAGGGCTATGAATGGATGCCCGGCCAGCTGTTCCACAAGCGAAGCGCCGAACACAAGGCACTCCAGGAGTGTCTGAGGCAGGACTCCCATTGCCTCCAGAGGTGGTCGGAGCAGACGGGGCAACCGTTCAGCTACGTCTTCCTGGTACGTCGGGCGCAGAGCTGCGTTCCGAGCGCCCTCGAGGTAGCGCTTCGTGCTGCTCCCGATTACCGCCTGGTCTATGCGGGGACCGAAGTGCTCATCTTCTCGCGATCGACGCGCTAGTTTGGCCGGAAGGCACCGTGTGGATGGAACGCACCTGCCCGGGCCATTGGGATCCCGTTCCGGGCGGGGGGGTGAGAGTGGCCGAGCCGTTGCGGGAATCGTACGCGGATGTTGTTGTGCGGCATGGGCGGGGCGTTGCTGGGCCGTTCTCTTATGCGGTTCCTCGACACTTGTGTTCCCGGATCGCTCTGGGCCAGCTGGTGTGGGTTCCGTTTCGTCGGACGCGCCTTCCGGCGGTTGTCGTCGGCCTTATGGAATGGGCGCCCGAATTCGAAACGCGGTCCATCCTGGATATCCTGGACGAGACGCCGATACTGACGGAAGTTCAGCTCCGTCTGGCGACTTGGGTTTCGCGCTACTACCTGTGTTCTCTTGCCGAAGCCGTATTTGCCATGTTGCCCCCGGGCGTTGTTTCGCGCGTCCTGCGGGTGGCCGTGCTCACGGAGGCCGGTCGCTCCGGGGACCCTGCGGCGCTGCCGACTGCCCTGCAGCGGGTCATCGAGGCGCTGCGGTCGGCTGGAGGGGAGATGGAAGAGCGGGAGCTTTGTCAGGCCATGGGGTGCAAGAGCGTTTCGGGGGCTCTGTACCGCCTGGCCAACCAGGGATGGCTGGAGCTCGAAACCCGGGTCGCACCTCCCCTGGCACGCCCGCACTATGAGCCGTTCCTGGTGCTGTGCGCGAGCGAAGCAGAGGTGATGCGCGTTCGCGAAGGGCTGTGGGCCGGCCGGCGGGATTCGGTGCCGGCCCGCGTGTTGGAGGCACTGGCGCGTGCCCCGGGGGGCGAGCGGGAGTGGCCAGCCCTCCGACGCGAGCTGCGGGCGACCGATGCCGCACGCAAGCGCCTGGAGGAAGCGGGGTTGGTGCGCTTGGAGCCGGAGCGTTTCCGGGTCTACGCGTTGGATCGCGCCAAGCTGTCGCTAGTTGCGGAAGAACTGCCCGCGGCGCGAGCCCTTCTGGAGGCTGAAGGCCCGCTGGAGCTTGCGGAAAGGAGCGAAGTAGAGCCCTTCCGGAGCCTGGCACGACGCGGCCGGGTACGCATCGAGCACCGGCCGGCTCGAGTCCGCTTGACGGTTCTTCCCGAGTTGGCCCTGGAGCGTGCGGCAGCGTTGCGCCGGACGCTCGCGGACGAGCGCAGGCTTGCCCTGCTGGATGCGTTGGCCAGAAGCGAGGGACAGGCCCTACCCTTGAGCCAAGTGAGTCGCCTTGTCCCCGGGGCGTCGCGCGGCGACGCGGAAGCGCTGGTGTCTTCTGGAATCTGCCGCCTGGAAGAACGCGAGCGGTACCGGGACCCGCTAGCAGACCTCCAGACGGAACCCGAAACGCCGCCCGCCTTGACGGTTCGACAGGGGCTGGTGTGGCGGGAGCTGTACGAGGCGTTGGGGAAGGGCGGGTTTCAGGTTTTCCTCTTGCACGGGGTCACGGGGAGTGGCAAGACCGAACTGTACCTGCGGGCCCTCGGCCGAGTGCTGCGCGAAGGACGTCAGGCGATCGTCCTGGTACCGGAGATCGCGCTGACAGCGCCGGTGGTACAGCGCTTTGCGGCGCGTTTTCCGGGGCGGGTCGCCGTGCAGCACAGCCGGCTCAGCGTTGGCGAGCGGTACGATCAATGGCGACGCATCCGGGAAGGGAAGGTCGATGTGGTGGTCGGAGCGCGCTCGGCGGTCTTTGCGCCTTTGCCGCGCCTCGGGTTGATCGTGATCGACGAAGAGCACGACCCTTCCTACAAGCAAGAGGACTTTCCGCCGCGCTACCACGCCCGCGAGGTTGCATTTGCGCTGGCACGGCTTACCGGTAGCACGGTGATTCTGGGCAGCGCCACGCCGTCGCTCGAATCTTACTGGCGTGCGGAGCGGGGTGGGTGCCGGTTGCTCGAGCTGCCCGAGCGTGTCCGTGCGCACAGGGGGCCTGGGGGGACTCGCCTTGTGCTCACGGATAGCACGCTACCGCGGGTGCACATTGTGGATATGCGGCAAGAGCTGCGGGCCGGAAATCGAAGCATTTTCAGCCGCGCGCTGCAGCAGGCGCTGCGGGAGGTGTTGGACGCAGGCGAGCAGGCGATCCTGTTCCTGAACCGGCGGGGCACGGCTACGTTTGTGATATGCCGCGCCTGCGGCTACGTGGCGCGTTGTCCCGATTGCGAGGTTGCGTTGGTGTACCACGCGGACCGTGGCGCGCTGTTATGCCATCGCTGCGGGCGACGCCTCGCCGCTCCTCGTTGCTGTCCCCAATGTCACAGCCTGGCCATCCGCTATTTCGGTGCCGGGACGGAGCGCGTGGTCACGGAGGTGCTGGGCCTCTTTCCCGAAGCGAGAGTCCTGCGCTGGGACCAGGATGCGTTGCGTGACGTGCGCTCCTACCACAGAGTCCTGGAGGCGTTTGCCGCGCGCCAGGCGGATTTCCTGGTAGGGACACAGTTAGTGACCAAAGGGCTGGATCTTCCGCATGTCACCTTGGTGGGCGTAGTGAGCGCGGACACGGCCCTCGACTTGCCCGACCTGCGGGCCGCCGAACGCACCTTTCAGCTCTTGACGCAAGTCGTCGGCCGGGCGGGCCGCAGGGCCGAGCGCGGCCGGGCGATCATCCAGACCTACCATCCGGACCATTACGCGATCGTGGCGGCGGCGCGCCAGGATTACGCGGCCTTTGTACGGCAGGAGATGGCGTTTCGGAGGCGCCACGGGTATCCCCCCTTGCGCCAGCTGGCCCTGTTGGTTTACACGCACCCGGATGAAGCCACCGCTCGCACGGAGGCTGTAAGGCTGGCTGCTCGGCTGCAGCAGCGGGTGCAGGCGGTGCCCGAAGCGACGTTGATCGGGCCCGCTCCGGCATTCGTCCCGCGACTCCGGGGGCGCTATCGCTGGCAGCTGCTGCTCCTGGCACCCGACGTGCATCCGCTTCTGGCCGGCCTTGAGCTGGATGGTGGGTGGATCATCGATATCGACCCGGTACAGACGTTGGTCTAGCGTGCGGGTGTAAGTGCGCGCGCCGTTTGACAAGCGGCAAGCGCTTTGCTAGAATCTAGTAGAACGTGCAGCAGGCAGGTTCGGGGTGTGGCGCAGCGGTAGCGCACCTGGTTTGGGACCAGGGGGCCGCCCGTTCAAATCGGGCCACCCCGACCTTCGTTCTTTCCGCGTGGCAAGGAGGAGTCCTTGAACAGGAAAGGGATCCGTCTGACTCCGGGGCTTGTCTTCCCGGCCCTTTATTTCGTCGCCCTGGCGATCGTGATGGTGATTCGGGGCGTGCCGACGTGGCGCGGGGAGGGACACCCTGGACTCTTCGAGATCGGTGGCTTTACGGTGCGGCTATACGGGGTCATGCTCATGACGGGGGCCTTTGCCGGCGCGTTGGTGGGCCAGGCGGAAGCGCGCCGAAGAGGATTGAACGAAGAGCACGTTTGGAACATCCTGTTCTGGGGGTTGATCTTCGGGGTGATCTTTGCGCGGCTCTGGTTTGTGGTGGGGCGTTGGTCGTATTACACGGCGAACCCGTTGGAGATCATCGGGATCGAGCGAGGCCGGTTCGTTGGGTTGCGGGGCTTGACGCTGCACGGGGCGTTGATTGGTGCCATTGTTTCGTTGTTGTTCTACACGCGGCGTAGGCGGATCGATTTTTTCACTTGGCTGGATGTGGGCGCACCGGGGTTCGTGATGGGACAATCCGTCGGCCGGTGGGGGAATTTTTTCAACCAGGAAGCCTATGGCTGGCGGACGAGTCTGCCTTGGGGTCTGCGGATAGGGGCAGAGTTTCGCATCGATGCTGTGCATCGGGTCAACGGTGTCCGCTACATCCTTCCCGAGTACAGCAAACTGGCCCTCGGATCTCCCGAGTGTGGGCAGGGCCTGGCATGCTACACCAATCTGAGCCTGTATCCCCCAGAGACGCGCTTCCATCCGACTTTTCTCTACGAGAGCCTCTGGAATTTCCTGCTTTGTCTCTTTCTCCTCTGGTTTGCCCGTCGGTTCGGTGAGCGGCTGGTACGGGGGGAAGTTTTCTGGGTCTACGGCATTCTGTACTCGGTGGGGCGGTTCGCAAACGAGTTCCTGCGTGTGGATAGCGAGTACCTGGGCCCCTATCCTGCTGCCCAGGTCGTAAGTGTGGTTATCCTGGTGATCAGCCTCGGGTTCCTGGTCGGGAGGCGCTGGATCTGGAAAAGGGCGCCTGGGGCTCTGCCGCCCTCGGTTGCGGGTCCATAAGGGAGGCAGGCGGGCCGAGCCCGATCTCGGATCAGCCAGAGGCGATGTGTTCATGGGTCCGTGGGGGCCGATGTAGGGCAGGCATGGGGCGCGTATTGCGCGAAGAAGGCCAGCTGTTCATACGGGTGATAGGGGACTGGCAGGTGTGGGCGCTGCTGGCCCCTTTTCTGTTGGGCTTTTTGCTTCTCCTGGGACACCCGTTCGAGCTGACGGTGGATGTGGGGAGGGGGTTGGAAGCTCCACGTTGGCAGAGTTTCAGCCACCTCATCGGGGGCCGAGCCTTTGACCACCGGGTCGGGCGATCGCCCGACGAGGCCTTTTTAAGAGGCTTCTATGCGGCCGAGGTGGAGGATGGGATTTCGTTCCGGTGGGCGCAAGCGCGGTCCGCTATGGAGGTGCGCGGGGTGCCGAGGGAAAACGTGGTCGTGCGCGTCCGAATGAAGGGGGTTCCTCGCGGGGAGACGTCGGCGCGGGTAGGGGTCGGGGGACGCACGCTGGCCGTCTTTGCGGTTGCTCCTCACTGGCAAGAGTACGCCTTCTTGCTGGCGCCCGGGGATTGGAATGGCGACGTGCTGCGGCTCGAATTCGAGGGGGCCCCATACCGTACCGGGGGCCCGGACGACCGTGTGATCGCGTTGGCCTTCGACCGGTTTATGGTTGAAACGTGGGCCGGCAACAGCTGGGCAACTGCCCCCCGGACAGCCGTCTGGTTGACGTTGGCGCTTCTTCTCCTGGTTGTTGCGCTGCGCCGTGCGGGTCTGGGCAGGGTCGGCGCTCTTGGTGTGGTGGCCGTGGCTGGGTGCCTGCTCCTGGTTGCGCTCGGTGGGGAGGCGCGGCCCTATGTAGGCGTGTGGGCTCCGTGGCTCGTGGTGGCGGTTGGGCTGTCCTGGGCGATACTCGTGCCCACCCTGCGGCTTGGGGGTGGTTGGCTCAAGCGGCGTGTCGCGCTGAGGGAACGGGACTGGCGTCTCTTGGGGCTGGTCGTGCTTGCGGCCTTCTTGCTGCGTTTCGGGGGAGCGCTCTCGCCTCGGTTTGCTGCTCACGATGCAATGTTTCACGTCCACCGGCTGGAGGCGATCGAACAGGGACAGCTGTTCTTCGAACACGTGTCGCTGGAGTGGGGGATGCGCAACGACCCGTATCCGGGAGCCTTCTACCTGCTGGTTGCCCCACTTCGGATCGCTTATGCAAATGGCGAGCACCTGCTGGCGTTCGTGAGTGCTTGGATGCATGCGGCTTCCGTGTTGGGCCTGTGGTACCTAGGATACTCGCTTGCTGGGAAACGAGCGGCAGCGTGGGCGAGCTTGCTCTATGCCTTCATGCCCATTGGCCTGGCCGCGGACTGGGCGGGGATCTACACGAACCTGTTCGCCTACGATTCCCTGGTCTGGGTTTCGGCAGCGCTTGTAGCCGCCTGGAAGGATCGAGCGGAGCTCCCGGCGTTGACATCGGTGTCCATGTGGGCGCTACAGCTGCTCTCTCACTTTGGCACGCTGGTGCTTGCGGTGCCGTGGTTCTTGGGGTGGGTGGCCTCGCTTTGGCGGCGTGGGGACTCCGGACAACGCCGCTGGCTGAAGCGGGTGCTATCGCACTGGGGCGTGGCGCTGGTGCTCGCTTTCCTGCTGTACTATAGCTATTTCGCTGGAACCATGGTCCGGGGGGCGAGTTCGCTTCTGGCCGAAAAGGCTTCCGAGATCGCGACCCCGGATACGGTGGCTTCCACCCGATGGGCAGCTTTTCAAGTTTGGTGGCGCTGGGGCGCGGTGGTGGACTATGGAGGAATCGGGCTATTCCTAGGGATGTTGGGCTGGCTTGCCGTCGGGTGGATGCGGGGCGACGGCGGGGCGCGGAGCTGGCTCTTCTCGTGTGTGGCAATCGCGCTGCCGTTTTGGGCCGTCTCGCGGCTCTTTTTCCTCAGCGTGCGCACGATGCTTTTCCTGCTGCCGGCGCTAGCGGTTGGTATAGGGACCTTGTTGGCTGGGCTGGCGGCCCGCGGGCGTATCGGGCGCATCATTGCCGCCCTGGTTGGCGGATATATCTGTCTTCTGGGGGTGGCCATCTGGCTGGGTGTGTGCTTCTCCGGGTTGCGGCCCCCGCACGTCTATTAGGTCCCGATTCAGCGGGGTGAAGCCCGGCGGAGCAGGAGGAGTACCCCTAAGGCGATCAACACCAGCCCAGCCAGGGATCCGGAAAACCAGTCTGGTCCGGAGAGCATCTGGATCAAGAACCCAGCGGCAAACGTCGCGCCGGCTGCCCAGAGGCTCCAGCGGGTACGGGTGGCCAGGTGGAGCGCGAGGAACACCAGCGCTGCCCCGCCGAATAGCGCAAGGGGGATCCAACGGCTCAGTCCATCGATCGTGCTCAGCACCGGCAGCGTGGCGAGCACGAGCAGGAAACCGCCAGGGAGAATGGGCCACCACAGCTCTTTGCGGAAGAGGGGGATGACCAGGAACCCTGCGCCGAGGCCGGCCAGGAAAAGGCTTCCTCCGAGGGCCGGCCGCCAGTTTTCCGGGACGAAGGGGAGCTCGCTCAGCAAGGAGCTGCAGGCCAGCAGGAGAAGGATCCCACTCGGGATCAGGCTCCACCGGTACGAGCGATTTGCCAGGTAAACCGCAAAAAAGGTCGCGCTGAGGCCCAGGAGAAATACGGGCCCCGCGTAATGGCCTACGCTTCCGGGCAGATGGGACAGGAGTGTAACGGCGGCGAGCGACGTGAGGACACCGGCGGGGAGGAGTGCCCACCAGCGCGAGCGTTGGGTAGCCCAGAGGTAGAAGAACAGCAAACCACTGAGCAGCAGGAGGCCGCTCCAGACCCACGAGTCGAAATTCGAAAGCGGGAACAGGTTTCGCACGAGGAGCAGCAGGCCGCCGAGCAGCAACAGCAGCCCGAACAACGCGTTCCAGGACCAGGACTTGCCTTGCATCGATGCCTCCTCACCTTTTTGCCGCCGATTGGACGGAAGGATGGTAACGATTGTTGCGGAGCCAAGGGTTTTGCTTAGGGGAGTGGATAGTGCTAGAATGGGAGTGTTGTGTGGGCTGCTGGTGCTGGAGGTGTAGGCTTGGACGAACAGATGGATCACCCTGCCTGGACAGGTGAGCAGTGCCGAGGATTTTGGCGGCCGTGGCTGCCGCGGGCGGTGGTCTGGCTGCGCGAGAATTGGCGCTTTCCTGCATCGCTGCTGGGCTCGGTTGCACTGACTGTTCTATTGCTTGTGCTCCCGGTGAACTATGCGGCGTTGGGGAACTATGGCTACTTGGGGGTGTTCCTGCTGACGCTGCTCCCAAGTGCGACGGTCGTCTTTCCGAGCCCGACGCTGGCTGTGTCCTGGATCGCGGGTGGATTCCTGAGTCCGCCGCTCGTTGGGTTGGCGGCGGGGGCTGGGGCGACGCTAGGGGAATTGACCGGATACTTAGCCGGGTATGGGGGGAGCGCGTTGGCGTCGCGCTCCCGTTCCTATGAGCGGATCCGCAAAGCGGTGAACCGTTACGGTTGGCTGGCGATTGCGCTTTTGGCGTTCATTCCGAATCCGCTGTTCGACTTTGGAGGGATTGCCGCCGGTACTGCGCGGATGCCGTTGTGGCGGTTCCTGCTGGCGTGTTTTGTGGGAAAGACGCTGCGCTTTGCGCTGATCGCTTACTTGGGACGCCTGTAAGGACGGTGTCCTCAGGATCGGCCAACGTGGAGGTAGCGGGATGAAGGTAGTGACGACGGAAGAGATGCGGCGGGCTGAGCAGGCGGCGGTAGCGGCGGGAATCAGCCTAGAGGAGCTGATGGAACGAGCGGGCCGCGCGGTCGCCTGCGAGTTGCTAGCGCGGTTGGGCGGGCCGGGTGGGGCCCAGGGGCGGCACGTGCTGGCGCTCGTGGGCCCGGGAAACAATGGCGGCGATGCCCTTGTGGCCGGGCGTTACCTGCTGGAAAGCGGGCTTGTGGTACACGCGTATCTCTGGAAGCGGGGCACGGGGGGTGATCCGCTGGTCGATGCTTTGGAGCAACGCGGGGGGAAGGTGGTTCGTGCAGAGGAGGACGATACGGAGTTGAACCTGTTGCGCCGGGAGCTCGGCGCGGTGGACGCGGTGATCGATGGGCTTCTGGGCATGGGGATCCAGCGCCCGCTCGAAGGGCGCTTGAAGGAGGTAGTCGAGCAGGTGAACCGCTTGCGGGCGCCGTTGGTGATCGCGGTGGATCTTCCGACGGGGGTGCAGGCCGATTCGGGCCAGGTGATGGGAGCGGCAGTTTCCGCCGATGTGACGGTGACGATGGGCTTCCCGAAGCGGGGGCTCTACCAGTTTCCGGGGGCGGGGTATGCGGGCGAGGTGGTGGTTGCGGACATTGGCATTTCGGAGAGCATGCTCGGTAATGCGCCGGTGGAACTGCTCGATGCCGCTCGGGTTTGTAGGCTTGTTCCACGGCGGCCGCGCGATGCGCATAAAGGCGCGTTTGGGCGGCTCCTGGTGGTTGCGGGGTCGATCAATTATACCGGGGCGCCGTCGCTTGCGGCGATGGCAGCATACCGGGTGGGGGCTGGGCTGGTGACGCTGGCGCCGCCGCGTTCGATCTACGGGGTACTGGCGGGGCGGTGTATGGAGACAACGTTTCTGCCTTTGCCGGAGGGTGAAGGTGGAGGGATCGGTGTTGAGGCGATGAAAGTGATTGTGGATGCGTTGCCGGCATATGACGCGATGGTGGTTGGATGTGGGCTAGGGCAGGAAGAAGGGACGTGGTCTTTTGTGCGTCGGTTGTTGGGGGTAGAGGAGGGGCGTGGGCAGGGAAAGCTGGGATTTCTGGCCCGGGAATCGCGGGAGGAGCGGATGTGGGAGTTGCCGCCGCTGGTGTTGGATGCGGACGGGCTGAACGCGCTTGCAGGCGTAGAGGGGTGGTGGCGGGCATTACGGCGCGGGAGGGTGGTGGTGACGCCTCATCCCGGGGAGATGGCCCGGTTAGTGGGGAAGGGGACGGAGGAGGTATTGGCAGCGCGCATTGAGCTAGCCCTGCGGGCCGCGTGTGAGTGGGGGCAAGTGGTGGTGTTGAAAGGGGCGCACACGGTAGTGGCGAATCCGGACGGTTTGGTGGCGGTGAGTCCGGTCGCGACGCCGGCGTTGGCGACGGCGGGGACTGGGGACGTGCTTGCGGGAGCGATCGGTGGGTTTCTGGCGCAGGGGTGTGAGCCGTTTGAGGCGGCGCAGTTGGGGGTCTATGTGCATGGGCGAGCCGGGGAGCTACTGGAGGAGGAGGTGGGCGTGGCGGGGGGTGTAGCGGGAGATCTGCTGGAACGGCTCCCGCGAGTGCTCCAAGAGCTGCGTGTTCGCGCCGGGCCGGCTAATTGCCTATGAGCATTAGCAAAGCGACCTGTCCCTTGGGAGAGGGCTTTGGGCGGGCCGGTCGGGCCGAATGCTCTTAGGAATGTCCACACGCCCGAGGAGGTATTCATGCAAGACGCATCCAGCACGAGTATGGTAGACCTCATCCTGAAAAAGAAGGCCGGACAGATGCTCACCCCCGAAGAGATCTCCTGGGTGGTCCAGGGGTTCACGCGCGGCGACATACCCGATTACCAGGTCGCAGCCTGGCTGATGGCCATCTGCTGGCGCGGCATGGACGAGCACGAAACCACCGCACTGACCCTGGCCATCGCCCGCTCCGGAGAAACCCTTGACCTCCACGATATCGCCCCCGTGACGGTCGATAAACACAGCAGCGGCGGCGTAGGGGACAAGACCTCCCTCGTCCTCGGCCCCCTCGTGGCCGCCTGTGGCCTGACCTTTGCCAAAATGAGCGGCCGCGCCCTTGGCTTCTCCGGCGGCACGATGGATAAACTCGAATCCATCCCCGGCTTTCGCGCCGAACTGTCGCCCCAGGAGTTCCGCGAGGCCGCCCGCCGCGTGGGACTCGTCATCACCGCCCAGTCCATGGATCTGGCACCTGCCGACAAGAAGCTCTACGCTCTGCGCGACGTCACCGGCACCGTCGACAGCATCCCGCTCATCGCCAGCAGCATCATGGGCAAGAAGCTCGCAGCCGGGAGCGACTGCATCGTCCTCGACGTCAAGACCGGCCGCGGCGCCTTTCTCCAGGATCCCGAACAAGCCCGCACCCTTGCCAACACGATGGTCCGCATCGGCCTGCTCGCCGGCCGCCGCGTGCGCGCCATCCTTTCGAATATGGAACAACCCCTTGGTTTCGCCGTCGGCAACGCCCTTGAACTCCGGGAAGCCATCCGTTGCCTCCAGAACGATGCGCCCCCGGACCTCCTGGAACTCTGCCTCACCCTCGGCAGCCATCTCCTCCAGATGGCCGGACGCACCCAAACCCTCGACGAAGCACGGGCCCTCCTCTTGGAGAAGTTGCGTCAGGGCGCAGCCTGGGATCGCTTCTGCGCGTTCGTGGCCAACCAGGGAGGCGATACCCGTGCCCTCAGCGATCCCAGCAGGCTGCCCCACGCCCGCTTCGTCGAAACCCTCCCCGCCCCGCAGGACGGCTACGTGGCCCGCATGGACGCACGCCTGATCGCCGAGGCATGTCTACAGCTCGGTGCCGGCCGCACGACCCGCGAGGACACCATCGACCATGCCGTCGGCGTCGTGCTTGCAGCCAAGATCGGCGATATCGTGCGAAAGGGGCAGCCTCTGTTCTACATCCACAGCAACGACGCGCAACGCCTCGCCCAGGCACGTGCCATCCTGGAACAAGCGGCTACCCTCACCCTTGACCCCGTCCCTCCTCCTCCCCTCATCCTGGAGGTGATCCTCCCTTGAGAAAAAGAAGCGGCACGGGAAACTTCCGTGCCGTGCCGCAACCCCATCCTTACCACTCCGGGTTCAGCACGGGCGCATAAAGCGTCCCGCTGTAGGCCGAGCCCCAGTAGTTCCCTAGATCGCTCCCCTCCACCAGGATCCGCACCGAGTCCACTCCCTGAGGGCTGTCCGCGGTCAACCCCACCATCGCCAACACCACGGCGCGCACGCTCAGATCGCGGTTTTCCGCACCCAGGAAAGCGCTGGAAAAATCTACCACAATCGTGTTCCCATCCCGATAAATGTCCCGAAGCGCGGTTCCCCCCGGCAATGGCGAGATCGCTACCCCCTGAAAGGCCTCGCTCGGCCCCTTGATCATCTCCTCCAGCGTCGCGCGGGCCGTGCGTACCGTCATGGGCACACGCCGCACCAGTGGGAAGAGATACTGCCCGTCCGGCGTGGCAAAGTAGAGCGTCAGGGCGACCGATTCCTCGGGCGCCAAGTTGTAGGGGTTCTCGTAATTGACATAACGCGGACGCACGATCGGGCCGGTGTCGCTGCTCCCCGGCAACCCCACCGGACTCCCGTTCACCAGGAATTGCGTTTTTTCCACCCCCCAGAACTCGGTCATCGCCAGCACCACCGCCATGGCCTCAGCCTGTCCCGCTCCCAAGTCCTCGAAGCGATGGTCAAAATCGACATAGAGCGTATCCCCGTCGCGCCAGATGTTCACCAGGCCCATCCCCTCGGGGATCGATCGCAAGAGGTTGCTCCCACTACGCGGCCCCGCGATCATCAGCTCGATCGCCCGGCGTGCCACACCCGGTGTGTAGGAGGTCAGCCGATGTACGGGCACGTAATACTTCTTCTGAGGCCCAAGAAAGTAAAGGGTCGACCACATGGTCTCAGGGAGCGGCGTCGCCGTAGGGACGACCACCACTGGTGTAACTGTGGGCGGAGGCGGCGTGGCCGTCGGTTGGGGCACCGTGGGCACACGAGTCACCACTGCTGTTGCGGTAGCGGTGGCTGTAGGAGCTGGAGACGGAGACGGCGGCGCGGGCGTAGGTGGAGGGGGCTCTGTGGCCTGGACGGCAAGCACTGTGGGCAGCGTCGGCCACGGAGTCGGCGTCACAGCCCGTTCTCGGGCCGGAAGTACCATCCCCACGACAATCGCGTAGCTCGCCAAGATCAAGACCAATAGCCCCAGTAGGGAGAGGTACAGGATCCGCTCCCGTTTCCCAAGCTGCCGCCAGAAACTGCTCCACCCGGAAGGCTCTCCCGCCGGCTTGAGCGCGCGTCCTCCACGAGCCGCCCCGCGCGCAGGTGCGGCCGTGGCTGCAGGAGGAGGCTCTTGGCCGGCAAAACGGGGGCACTCCGGATACCGCGCCCCCAGGCAGTAGGTCCCCTGATCGACGTGGATCGGCAGCGGCTCCCCAAAAATGTAGCAACGGTGCTCAGGGGTGGGACTGGAAAAACGGATCGCGCGCGTGTGCTTGAGCCCCAGGTGGGGACAGTGGCGCTGGCGGCCCTCCATCACGCTCCTCCTTTTGCCTGAAACGCGCTCCCAGCGCTATTATACTACAACGCGTCGTGAATGTCAATGAAAAGAAACCTGCCCATCCCGGGGGACGACGGTGCGAAGCGTCAGTCCTTGTGGTATAATCGCTGGCGCCGGAAGCAACCGAGGAGGTGAGAAATGGATTTCCTGGAGCTCGTCCGGCGCCGATACAGCGTGCGCGCCTACAAGCCCGACCCGGTAGAAGAAGAAAAGCTCGCCCAGGTGCTGGAGGCAGCGCGTCTCGCCCCGACCGCGGCCAACCGCCAGCCCTTTCAGCTGATCGTGATCCACACGGCCGGCCGCGAGCGCGAACTCCGCCGCATCTACAACAGCAAGTGGTTCGTCGAAGCACCGATCGTGCTCTGTGCTTGTGGTTTGCCTGAGCAAGGCTGGATCCGGCAGGACGGCCTCAACTATACCCTGGTCGACGTCGCCATCGTGATGGACCACATCATCCTGGCCGCAACCGAGCTCGGGCTGGGAACTTGCTGGATCGGGGCGTTCAACCCTCAGGCGGCGCGTGAGGTGCTTGGGCTCCCGGACGGAGTCGAGCCGATCGCCTTCACGCCCCTCGGATACCCGGCCGATCAACCGCGGCCGAAGAAGCGCAAGCCACTCGAAGAGCTGGTGCGCTACGAGCGTTGGTAAGAAGGACAGGCTGCGCCCCGTAGCCCGGGGGATAGGGCCGCCCGGTGTCCTCTACCCCGCCTGCAAGGCAAGCGAATGGGAAGGCTCTCCCCCGGCCACAGAGGGAAGTGGCACCGTCTAAACCGGCCCGGTGGCCCGACTGCCGGTCCCTGAAAGGAGGATGGCATGCCCCGAATCCGAATCGTTGCCGGCAAGGTGGCTGTGGAGGCAGAACTGAACGCCAGTTCGACCGCACGAAAGATCCTCACGGCGCTCCCTTTCCAAGGGACGGCCAACCGCTGGGGGGACGAGATCTATTTCGAGATTCCCGTGACCGCAGCGGCCGAGCCCTCGGCCCGTGCCGAAGTGGAGGTCGGGGAAGTCGCTTACTGGCCTGCCGGCCGCGCCCTGTGCCTCTTTTTCGGCCCGACGCCGGTCAGTAAAGATGCCCGGCCACGGGCCTACAGCCCCGTGAACGTGGTGGGCCAGATCCTCGGAGATGCCACCGTCCTGCGCGACGTTCCGGACGGCGTCCCCGTGCGCGTCGAAGCTGCGTGATCGTGGAGGGAAGCGATGATCGTCGTACACGTGCACGCGCGCGTGCACCCGGACTCGGTAGAAGCCTTTCGAGAAGCTACCCTGGCCAATGCGCGGCAGAGCGTGCTCGAACCCGGCGTCGTCCGTTTCGACGTGCTTCAACAGGCAGATGACCCCACGCGCTTTATCCTGGTGGAGGTCTACCGCACGCCCGAGGACCCGGCGAGACATAAGGAAACAGCACATTACCAGCTCTGGCGCGACACCGTCGAACCGATGATGGCGGAACCGCGCTTCAGCATCCGCTACACGAACGTGTTTCCCGACGAGGCCCGCTGGGAGTACCCGGCTGCGTGCTGAGGTCAAGCCTTGGACGCCATTCCGCGCTTCGAATTCGCAACTGCGGCACGTGTCCGATTCGGGCGGGGGGCGCTCAGCGAAGTGGGCGCCCTTTCCCGCGAGCTAGGAAGCCGGGCCCTGGTGGTCACCGGGCAGCAACGCGCTCGCGCCGAGAGGCTGCTGGGCCTCCTAGACCAGCACGGAGTGTGCACGACGGTCTTGAGCGTGCCCGGCGAACCGACCCTGGACACGGTGCACGCAGCCCTGGCCGTTGCGCGCACGCACCACTGCGACCTGGTCATCGGCTTCGGGGGAGGCAGCGCCCTGGACACTGCCAAGGCAGTCGCAGGCCTGCTCACGAACGCGGGCCCCCCCGAGCGCTACCTAGAGCTCGTAGGGGAAGCCCGGCCGCTGGAACGGCCTGCTGCGCCCCTGGTGGCTATCCCCACAACGGCCGGCACGGGGTCCGAAGTCACCCGCAACGCAGTGATCGCTGTCCCGGTGCAGGGAGTGAAGGTGAGCATGCGGAGTCCCTACCTGCTGCCCCGGCTGGCGCTCGTCGACCCCGAGCTCACGGTGAGCTGTCCGCCCCAGGTCACCGCCGCCTGTGGACTCGATGCCCTAACCCAGCTGATCGAGCCGTTCGTCTCCCTGCGCGCGAACCCCCTGACCGATGGCCTCTGCCGGGAAGGCCTGCGCCGTGCTGCGCGCTCGCTGCCCCGCGCTTGGCGCAACGGAAACGACCTCGAGGCCCGTGAGGATATGGCGCTGGCCAGCCTCCTGAGCGGCATGGCACTCGCCAACGCTGGACTGGGTGCGGTTCACGGACTTGCGGCCGCGCTGGGGGGAATGTTTGGAGCCCCTCACGGTGCACTGTGCGCGCGCCTGCTCCCCGGCGTGATGGAAACCAACATCCGCCTCCTCCGGGACCAATCCCCCAAGCATCCGGCCCTGGACCGATACCGCGAGATCGCAACCCTTCTTACCGGTCGGCCGGACGCGACCGAGGAAGAAGGGGCCTCTTGGATTGCCCAGCGGGTGGACGAGTTTCGAATCCCATCCCTGGGAACGTATGGAGTCCGGCCATCGGCTCTAGGCCGGATCGCGGAACGGGCACAAGCAGCCAGCAGCATGCGCGCCAACCCGGTTGCCTTGTCTTTTGAAGCGGTCAGAGCGATCCTGGAGGCCGCCTTGTAAAGGAGCCCTCTTTGCGTGAGTGCCAGCCCTCGCTCTCCTACCGGCAGATCTTTCGCACCTGGTGGCCGCTGGCCGCAAGCTGGCTCCTGATGGCCTGCGAGCAGCCATTGGTGAACGCGGTCGTCGCTCGCCTGCCCTCGCCCGAAGTCAACCTGGCCGCCTGGGGCGGGATCGTTTTCCCTCTTTCCCTGATCGTGGAGGCACCGATCATCATGCTGCTCGCAGCGTCGACGGCACTGTGCCGGGACCAGGAATCGTTCCTGCGCGTGCGCCGGTACATGATGCTCGGGGGTGGCGGATTGACGCTGGTGCACGGACTGGTCGCCCTGACGCCGCTCTTTTCCCTGGTTGCGGGCAAAGCCATCCGGGCACCCGAAGAGGTCCTGGGGCCGGCCCGCGTAGGGCTGGTGCTGATGCTTCCGTGGTCCTGGTCGATCGCCTACCGCCGTTTCCACCAAGGCGTGCTGATCCGCTTCGGCCACTCGCGAGCCGTAGGCGTAGGCACGTTGATCCGCCTGACCGCCGAGACCTTAGTGCTTGGGCTGGGCTACGCCCTGCGGTTTGTTTCCGGGACGGCGATCGCTGGCCTCGCGATTTCCAGCGGAGTCATCGCCGAGGCGCTTTATGCGGGACTACGGGCTCGCCCAGTAATCCGGCACGAGGTGCGCACCGCGCCACGTGCGGCGGCCCCCGTGACGCTGCGTTCTTTCCTTTCGTTCTACATTCCGCTGTCGTTGACCTCCCTGCTGTACATGCTTGTTCAGCCGTTGGGCAGCGCCGCCCTGAGCCGCATGCCGGAAGCCCTCGCTTCACTTGCGGTGTGGCCGGTGATGTCCGGGCTGGTGTTCCTGTTCCGAAGCCTGGGTATGGCCTACAACGAGGTCGTTGTGGCCTTGATCGACCGGCCAGTGGCCGTCCCCCGGTTGCGGCGGTTCGCCTGGGGCCTGGCAGGCGCATCCAGCGCGGCGTTGTTTGGGATCGCGCTCACGCCGCTCGCACGCACGTGGTTTTCCGGAATCTCGGCCTTGAGCCCCGAGCTCACCGCGCTGGCCCTGCGCAGCGTCGCGCTGGCCGTACCGATGCCGGCGCTGAACGCGCTGCAGAGCTACTACCAGGGAGCCCTCGTGAACAGCGGCAGGACACGGGGGATCACGGAAGCCATGGGGATCTTCCTCCTGACCAGCGCCTTCGTACTGGCAGCGGGGGTTGCCTGGGGAAGGCTGGAAGGCCTGCCAGTGGGGCTGGCGGCTTTCAGCCTGGGTGGCACGTTCCAAACCCTATGGCTGTGGTATCGCAGCCGCTCGGCATTGCGCGCTTTACGGGAACAGGCAAAGCCTGTGTACGCCCCTGGCCGGGGTGACATAAATTAAGCGGAGGGTCCTATGGTAAGGCTGTTTTCGGCCTTTCATCTACGCGGCGTGACGCTGCGCAATCGGATCGTCATGCCCCCGATGGCGACCTACATGGCCGGCGAGGACGGGCGGGCGACGGACTGGCACCTGGTGCACTATGGCGCCCGCGCTATCGGCGGAGTCGGCCTGATCCTGGTCGAAGCTACGGCTGTGCAGCCCGAAGCGCGGATTGCCCAGGGGGCGCTCGGCCTATGGGAAGATGCCCAGATCGAGCCGCTGGCGCGGATCGTGCGTTTCTGCCAGGCACAGGGCACTTGCGTAGGGATCCAGCTCGTGCACGCCGGCCGCAAAGCCTGGTCCCCCAACCGCGGGATCGGGCCCGGAGAGCCTGTGGGCCCCAGCGCGCTGCCCTTCGACGAAGGATGGGTCACACCGCGGGCGTTGCCCGCAGAAGAAATCGGGGGGATCGTGGCCGCGTTCGTGGCGGCGGCACAGCGGGCGCACGCGGCCGGCTTCGAGGTGCTGGAGCTCCATGCGGCCCACGGGTACCTCCTGCACCAGTTCCTCTCCCCGCTCGCCAACCGCCGCACGGACGAGTACGGCGGCACGCTGCGCAACCGCAGCCGGCTGCTGCTGGAGGTCGTGCAGGCCCTGCGACGCGTGTGGCCCTCCGATCGCCCCCTGTTCGTGCGGGTGTCGGCCACCGACTGGCACGAGGGCGGACTGGACGTCGAGGACCTGGTTCAGGTGGCCAGATGGCTGGCCGAAGAAGGCGTGGACGCGATCGACTGTTCCAGCGGAGGCATCGGGCCCTGGGCACCAGAGGAAGTTTGGGCGGGCTATCAGATCCCGTTTGCGACGCGTATCCGGGAAGCCACGGGCCTGCCCACAGTCGCGGTGGGGCTGATCACCACGCCGGAGCTGGCCGACGAGGTCGTGCGCAACGGGCGTGCGGATCTGGTTGCGCTCGGGCGCGAGCTCCTCCGCCACCCGCAGTGGCCGCTGGAAGCGGCAGCGCGACTGGGGCAGGAAATCGGGTGGCCGAAGGCCTACGAGCGGGCGAAGCACAGGTAACCCCAAAGAAGGGTGAACATGCGGCGCTCGCGTTTGGGGGTCGGTAAAGGGACCGGAGATCCGTTACCGATAGCAACTTGAGGCGCCGCTGGCGCTGCGCGCTTTTTTCGCTTACAATCCTGGCTTCAAGAGGGGGTAGCAGGAACTTCCGATAAGGATTCTTATGTAAAAATCGCGCGCGATCCAACGATTGAGGTGACATAATGACGAACCGGCCGCTTGCCTTCAGATTGCACGCGGGCTCATCCCAAGCAAGAGGTGTAGCTTGCGCACCATCGCCGTTGTGAACTTTAAGGGTGGCACAGGCAAAACCACCACCGTCGTCAACCTGGGGGCCGGCCTTGCCCAAGCCGGACTTCGGGTCCTCCTGATCGACGCCGACCCGCACGCTGGTCTCACCCACACCTTCAACGCGCCTTCCTCCCCGTCCTTCGCCGAGGTGCTGACGGGCCGGCGGCCCATCGGCCGTGCCACGCTTGCGGTTCGCGAGCGCCTGCACCTCCTCGCGGCCTCTTCCACGCTCCGGAACCGGGAGTTCTTTGATTATGTCAACGTGAGGAAGGCCTTCCCCCAGTTGCTTCGCCCCATTGCGGACCGATACGACTTTGTCCTGATCGATTGCCCGGCCCCCCTTACCCCCCTCAACGCCGCCATCTTGGCTACCGTGGACGAGATCATCATCCCTTCGCAGGTAGAATACCTCTCCCTCCTCGGGTTGAGCCAGGTGCTGCAAACCCTCGCGCGCATCCGCTTCCCCAACCAGCCGCTCCACCAGGTCACCGACCTCCACATTTCCCTGATCGTGCCCACCTTCTACGACGTCCGCCGGCGCCAGTCCCGCCTGCTCCTGGCCTCCCTGCGGGAAACGTTCGGCCCCCGAGTCGCCCCGCCCATCCGCCTCAACGTCCGCTTGTCGGAAGCCCCGGCGATGCACCAGACGATCTTCGAGTACGCCCCCGAAAGCGTAGGGGCTTTCGACTACCGCCGCTTGACGGAATACTTCCTGCAGCTTCCGCGCGGCTCCTGGGCCGCCATCACGCTCCAGACCCCCTTCGTGCCTCTCGCCATCCCCGCCCCTTCCCGGCCAGCCCCCAAGAGCCGTCCCGCCCAGACAAGCGCAACCTCTGCCACAATCTCAGCGGCGTCCCACGTACCTACCCCTGCCCCGCCTCCCCCTCCCGAATGCCCCTACTGCCATGCGCCACTCGCCTCCCTAACCGCTGCCGGGTACCTTATCCTGGCCTGCGAACGCTGCGGCTACCAGAAGCAGAAGCTCCTCCGTGACCTCCATGAGCCCTAACCGCCAGAGGCCGGAAGAGCTCGGGGTTTACGTTATGTCAAGTTGATCTCCTTCACGGACTCGCGATAGCAGCGATACGTGCCCTTCCACGAACGCGGCGGCCGGCCGCGGCGGTGCGTAGAAAGGCCTCCACGGAAGCGCCTTCCGCATCCCGATCACCCGCTGCCCCCGGTCGAGCCAGATGACCGCGATCGGGAAAAACACGAACAGCATGTGGATTGCCGCATCCAGGACGCTCTCCCTCTCCAGCAGGAAAAGGTATACCTCCTCACGCGGAAGCGGGGCCCGAAACATCAGCCCGCGCAGCCTCCGCCAAAAGGTGTCACAACGCACCACCCGGCACGCCAGCACTTCACCGGTCGTGCGGTTCACCAACACAGATACCACCTGCCGATCCAATGCTCTGACGCGCTGCCGCACTACTCGCTCACCAGGTAAACCCGGTCGCCTTCCCGCGCTCGCTCCACCACCTTTAGCCCGATCTCCTGTCCCGGCAGCGCCTCCACGACCCGCTGGTGCTCGATCTCCATCGAGCCTACCACCTGTTCAAAGTCGGAGGTGCGGCCGAAGATATGGATGCGGTCCCCTACCCGCAGCCGACCCTTCAAACGCACCGCGGCGACCCCGATCCGGGTAAAGTAGTGCGTGACCTCACCCACCAGCTGTTCCGCCACCGCAGTCCTCCTTTCAGACCGACGGCGTGATCCCGCTCAGTCCCTCCACCGTCAGGAGCCTGGAAAGCAGCGCTTCCTCCTCCGCACGGGTACGGATCTCGCCATCGAGCCGGGCGTCCAATAACGCCCCCAGGATGCGCTTGTATATCGGCCCCGGCGCCAGCCCAAGCCGGCGCAGGTCGTGGCCGTCCAGCGCCGTACGCACAGAACGCAGCTTCTGCAGGTAAAGCTCCAGCGCCTTTTGTACCTCCGAAGCATCCTCGACAAGTTGCACGACCAGCAGCGCCGTGGTAGAAAATGGCCGCAACAGGTGGTAGATCTCGTGCGGCCGCAGTGCCCTGCCCGCCAGCTGCGGCAGCACGCCCGTGCGCAGCTGTACCATCTCGCGGAGCAGGCGGGTGTGCCGGGCCCGGAAACGATAGCGCGCGATGAAGCTTTCCAATTCGTGCGGAGCCAGCCGATAGGCCAGTAGGGCAAGGTAGATCGCCACGCGCTCTTCGCCCGCAGCCACTTCCCTTGCCTTGCGGAAGCGCGCTTCCAGATCCTGGTCCCACCCCAGGTGGGGCGAGACACGCTCCAGGATCCCCAGTCCGTGGAGCCGAGCAAGCACCCGCTCCGGCTCCTCCTCGCCCAGGATCAGGAGCAACTCGTGACGGATTCGCTCCCCGGTTGTGCGCTCCAGCAACCCCTGTTGCAAGGCATCCTGCAACAAGACAAGCGTCCGCGGTTCGATCGAGAAACCCAAGCGCTGCTCCAGCCGAACCGCGCGCAGGATCCGCGTGGGATCTTCGATGAAACTCAGGTTGTGAAGCACCCGGATCAGGCGCCGCTCCAGATCGCGCTTGCCGCCGTAAAAGTCGAACAGACGCCCTTCCTGAGCTCCGCTCAGCCCGATGGCCAGGGTGTTGATCGTAAAGTCGCGTCGGTACAGGTCGTGCCGTAGAGAGCTGAACTCGACCGTGGGCAAGGCAGTCGGCTGCTCGTAGAACTCGGTCCGTGCAGTGACAAAGTCCAGCGCCGCAGGCACCCCTTCCTGCCCGGATTCCAGGATCCATTTCGCCGTTCCAAAGCGGCGGTGCGCGCGCACACGTCCCCCCATCCGCCCCGCAAGCTCCCTTGCCAGGACAATCGCATCCCCTTCCACGACCAGGTCCAGGTCGAGATTCGGTAGCCCCAGCAGGAGGTCGCGCACCGGTCCCCCGACCAGATATAGCGCATACCCCAGTTCCTCCGCGATTCTCCCGGCCTCCCGCAACAGCTCCACCACCGGAGCGGGAAAGGATTCCTCGAGCCGCCGAAGCCAGTCGCCGGGCACACCCTGGCTCCGCTGCGCTCCTTGAGGCCAGAGTTTCAACAGGTCCGTACGCGTGATGATCCCCACCAGCCGCCGGTGGTCATCTACCACCAGCAGCCGCCCAACATCGTATTCCATCAACGTTTCGCGCACCTGTTCCGCCGGCATATCGGGCGGCACCGTTACCGGTCCCTTCCACATATAGGTCGAGACCGGGGCCTCTTCCAGGCCGTGGTGCAAAGCCCGATCCAGATCTCGGCGTGTCAGTAGTCCTAACAAGCGACCCTGCTCGTCGGTGACCGGGAGGGCACCGTGCCCGTAGCGCACCATCCACTCCGCCGCCTCGGCCAAGGTCGCATCCGGCCGGATGGTGTGAAGGCGCGTGCTCATGATGTCGGCCGCTGTCCGGGCTGGGGAAACCAGCTCTTCCAGCACCTGCAGGAGGGCCTGGCGTACTTCCTCCGCATCCCGGCCTACCAGGTAGGCCGCTGCGGCCTGTGCGTGCCCGCCTCCGCCGAAGCGGGCCATGACTTCGGAAGCGCTCACTGCTTCTCCCACGCTCCGCGCGACGAGCTGCACCGTGTCCCCAAGCTGAACGACCAGGAACAGCGCCGTGGGATCGTATAGATCCATCAGGCGGTGCGCGAGCGTGGACACCTCCTCCACGTACGCTTCCGCTCGCGCGTGCGCGACGACGATCGGCCAGCCCCGGATCCGGTGTACCTGGGCACTGGAAACAAGCTGGTGGTACAGGCCCAGCTGCTCTTCGCTCAAAGGCCCGTTCAAGTACCTCCCCACGACCTGGAGGTTGGCCCCTTGTTCGAGCAGCCAGGCCGCGGCACGCAGGTCCTCGGGGGTCGTGCTGGGGTAGGACAGCGAACCCGTATCTTCGTAGATGCCCAGAAGAAGGAGCGTTGCCTCCAGCGGAGAAACGCCTTCGCCGCGCTCGATGAGCCGGCTCACCAGGAGCGTCACGGTGGCGCCGACGTCTCCGCCCGTATAGCGCTCGTTTTCTTCCAGCTGCCGCGAGAGCGGATGATGGTCCAGGATCTCCACCTGCACCTTGAGCGGCCCAAGCGGCCTGGGCAACGAAGGGATCTGCTGCGTGTCCACCAGGATGATCCGGGACACGGGCTCCTTGGGGAGTTCCTCTACCCGAACGAAAGGGAGGGGATGGCGGTAAAGGGAGAGAAACTCGCGCAGGTTCCGGTTCATCCGCTGTGGCAGTACCGGCAATGCGCCGGGGAAGAGACGGCTTGCAGCCAACAGGGAGGCCAGCGCATCAAAGTCGGCGTTCGCATGGGTCAGGATCAGCTCCACGGTCCCGCCTCTGGCGCCGCGGACGGCGCAAATCCTGCGAATCCAGGACGATCGTCACCGGGCCGTCGTTCTCGATCTCGACCAACATCAAGGCGCCGAACTGCCCACTTTGCACCTTCACCCCCGCCTGGCTCAGCGCCCGGATGAACGTTGCAACGAGCGGCTCCGCGACCTCTGGCCGCGCCGCGTGGCTGAACGAGGGGCGACGCCCACGGCGGCAATCCGCATAGAGGGTAAACTGGGAGACCACCAGTGCTTCGCCTTCTACATCCAGGAGCGAACGGTTCATCTGCCCTGCCTCATCGGGAAAGATGCGCAGTTGCGCGATCTTGCTCGCCAGCTCCACCGCCTCCCCAGGTCCATCCCCGTCCCCCACCCCCAACAGCACGCACAAGCCCCGTCCGATGCGGGCGACTTCCTGCTCCCCGACACGAACTGCTGCCCGCCGCACCCGCTGCACAACCGCGCGCATCCCGATGGCCTCCTACACACCGCCGAAATAGCGGAGCGCTAACCGCAGCCGCTCCTCCAGGGGCATCTCTTTGGCCTCCGGCGGGAGGGAGGCGATCGCCTCCCTGGCTTCCGCAACGGTATATCCCAGGTTGGTCAGGACGTCCACCAGCTCGGCCTGTTCCGGTGGGATCGCCGCCTTACCAGGCAGCCCAAGACGCCCCAGATCGATCTTGCCTTTCAGCTCCAGGATCAGGCGGCTAGCGGTTTTGCGGCCAACCCCAGGCACCCGCATCAACAGCTCCACGTCTTCCTGGCTGATCGCCAGCCGCAGGGCCTCTACCGAGGTCGAAGAAAGGAGCGCCAGTGCGAGCCTCGGCCCAACCCCGCTGACACCCAAAAGGGCCTCGAAGAGTTCCAGCTGCTCGGGGGTCGGAAAACCGTAGAGCGCCACTGCATCGTCACGGACGTGCAAGTGGGTATACAGGCGCACCGTGTCCCCCGGATCCCCCAGTTCCTCCAACGCAGAGGCCGGGACCTGGACACGGAACCCGACCCCACCGACGTCCAGGACGACAAAATCCGGGCCCCGAAGGCGGATTTCCCCACGCAACGACGCGATCATCTTGACCTCCGGCGGTGGCTTAACGCCATTATAGCACAGCTGGTTGACGTTCGCACGCTTTTCAGTATACTGGGGCTACCCTTTCCTCACGAGGGATTGCCATGCCGGAGCTTCCGGAGGTCGAAACCACATTGCGAGCGTTGCGCGTGGTCGGACGGACGATTCTCAGCGTCCGCGGGGTCGATTACCTGCCCACCATCGCACCCTGGGGTCTAGAGGCTTTCCAGGAAGCCTTGCGCGGGCGAAGGGTGGAGCAGGCCCGCCGTCGGGGAAAGTACCTCCTGTTCCTGCTGGACCGCTCCCTCGCCCTCGCGATCCACCTGCGCATGAGCGGCCGCCTGCTGCAGCTACCTGGCCGGACCGACCCGGATCCCCACACGCGCCTGATCCTCGAGCTGGATGACGGGAGCTCCCTGGTCCTCCGCGACCCACGCAAGTTTGCGCGCGCCGGGCTGCTGCAAGAGCCGGAATTGCAGGCATTGGAGGCTGCTCTGGGGCCTGAGCCTCTGGACCTCTGCCGGAACCCCGTCGCGTGGAAAGCGCGGCTCTTGGCTCACCCCAGGCGCCGGCTGAAGGCGCTGCTCATGGATCAACGCTTCGTTGCGGGCGTAGGCAACATCTATGCAGATGAGGCACTCCACCGCGCCCATCTGCATCCGCTGCGTCGCGTCGGTACCCTCTCCGACACCGAGGCCATACGGCTGGGAGAGGCGTTGGGAGCCGTGCTCCGAGAAGCGATTGCTGCGGAAGGAACGACCCTGGAAGACGGAGCGTATCGCTTTGGCGACGGGCAATCGGGCCGTTTTGCCTTGCGGTTGCGCGTCTACCGCCGCGCCGGAAAACCCTGCACGGCGTGCGGTACGCCCATTGCGCGCATCCTTGTGAGCGCACGGAGCAGCTACTTCTGCCCGAAATGCCAGCCCCTTTTGTAGACAGCCCCGGCCAGCTGTGGTAGAATGGCACGTGTCGGCCAAATGAGGAGCAAGCCCACCATGGCGCAGAAACGTAGCCGACCCGAGGTTCCGTTCGTGGCCGCAGCGGGAACTCTGGCCGTGCTGTTGCACACGCTGCTCTTGCTGATGGCGCTCTTTCTGCCCCGCCTCCTGGCAGGGACAGCGCCCTCAGCAGGGCAGATCTTGGTCTTTTTCCTGATCGGCGCGGTGGCGGGGTACATCGCCGAGCTGGTCGTGCGCGGGATGCGCCCGTTTGGGTATGCCGGCTCGATCCTGGCCGGGATGATCGGCGCCTGGATCGCTAGTAACTTGCTCCCGCGGTCACCTGTTTGGGACTACCCCATCAGTACGACCGCCGGAAACGTTCCCATCCTCACCGCGTTCGGTCTGGCGCTGGTGCTCGCGGTGGCGTGGCGTCTGGCAAGCGGGAGCGAGGCCTTCCGCCGGCCGGGGTCAGGCTTGGCCAGCCTGAGTTCCCGCACCTTATGTCGTGCAGAAGGAGGACTTCTGACCGCCTGGCTGGCAGGATTCCTGGTCGGGTGCACCGTCGGCTGGGGGACCGGCACTCTGGTTTTCCTGGCCAGGCCAACGGGAGGGGTGCGCTTGGGGGCCACGCTCTGTGTGGTCACGGTGACGGTCGGCGGCTGTTGGATCTGGCATAGGCTCTTCTTGCGAAGCAGGTGGCGTTTTTTCGGCCGGCCCTTGGATCGCTCGTGGACCTGGGCCGCACTGGGACTTGCGGCGGGCCTGACGGCGCTACTGCTGATCGCGGCAGGCGTGGCTCGCCTGGCTTGATCCGACCCAAAACGGTTGCTTCCGGCGGGAGGAAACTTTGCATCGCAAGAGAGCTTCCGGCCTTTTGCACACGCTATCGGCCCTTTGCGGGACGGCCGCCGGGTTGGTTATGTTACGCGTGATCGCTCGCGCCCTGCTCGGGAACCCGGCCAACCCGGTCGTGCAGGCCATCCTTGTCCTCACACGTCCGCTCATTTTCCCATGGTCCAGCCTTTGGCCCCCTTCGGAGCTGCCAGTGGTGGAGCTCGAGCGGGCAGGGCTGCTGTCGTTTGGCGCGTATTTCCTGGCAGGCGTGCTCTTGGGGCTTGCCGCGCGCCTGACGGGTCGCGCGCAGGAAAAGGAGGAGGCGCCATGCGCCAGCCAAAGCCAGGCGAACCGGAGCCGATGCGGCTGAACATCGAGGTGCCGGCGGATCTGGAAGCCGTTTACGCGAATCTCGCCGTCATCCGTCACTCGCCCTCGGAGGTGGTCATCGACTTTATCCGCCAGATGCCGGACCAGCCCCGAGCGCGCGTCTATGCACGGATCGTGATGAGCCCCATCAACGCCAAGCTACTCCATCGCGCTCTGGGGCAGAACCTGGCCTCCTTCGAGGAAAAGTTCGGCGAAATCCGCACGCCAGACATCGGCCCAAGTGAGGAAAAGCCTTTGGGCTTCACGCGCTGAGGAAGGGAATGGTCCAGGGAACGCGCGTGGTCTTTATGGGAACGTCGGGCTTTGCCGCTCCCGCCTTGCGTGCGCTCACCGAAGAAGGCTACCGGGTGGTCGAGGTCGTCACGCAGCCCGACCGCCCGTCCGGGCGGGAACGCCGTCCGGTACCCTCTCCGATCAAGCAGCTTGCCCTGGAGCTGGGGCTTCCGCTGTGGCAACCGGAACACCTGCACGGGCCGCAAGCAGTGGAACATCTGCGGCGCCTGCAGCCCGACGTGGTCGTGGTAGCCGCCTATGGTGAGATCCTGCGCCGGCCGGTGCTCTCTTTGCCTCCCAAAGGCTGCCTCAACCTCCACGCCTCGCTCCTCCCCCGCCATCGAGGACCCGCCCCAGTTGCGGCCACCATCCTGGCTGGTGACCCGGTGACTGGGGTAACGCTCATCCGGATGGACGAGGGGATCGACACCGGACCCATCCTGGCACAACGGGAGGTGCCGCTGACCGGCCGGGAACGCCAGGATGAACTCTTGGGATTGCTTTCCGAGGTCGCTGCCTCGCTCCTGCGGGAAGCGCTTCCGGCGTGGCTGACTGGCCAGATTGTACCGCGCCCTCAGGACGAGTCCCAAGCCACCTACTGCCGGATGCTCCGTAAGGAGGACGGCGAGATCGACTGGACCCGCCCCGCCTGGTACATCGAGCGGATGACGCGCGCCTACCACCCCTGGCCCGGTGCGTACACCTTCCTGCGCGGCCAGCGGTTGCGCATCCTACGTGCTTTGGTGCTGTCCGAAGGGCAGGGCCGGCCCCCGGGCACACTCGTTGTGGAAGGACACCGGCTGCTCGTGGCGACGGGGGAGGGCACTTTGCAGGTCGAGGAGCTCCAGCTGGAAGGAAGGCGCGCCCTTCCTGCAGGGGAGTTCGTGCGGGGCCAGCGCGGAATCGACGGGGCGCGCCTGGGAAGACCCTGATGCCACCCAGAGGGAAAGCTTCGGGCACCAGGCCAGGCCTGGTGCCCGAAGACGTCTCTGGGGAGCCAGAGGGCTTTCCCTGCCCACGGATGGACCGCTTTGCTCACCGGCGGATCAGGACAGCAGGGCCTCCAGGCGGCTTTGCAGGACGTGCTTCGGCACCGCGCCCACGACGCGATCCACCTCGACCCCGTTCTTGAAGAAAATGATGGTCGGGATCCCTCGAATCCCCAGGCGTCGTGCCCACTCCTGGTGCTCATCCGTGTTCACCTTGGCGACGATCGCCCGGCCGGCATACTCCCGTGCCAGCTCCTCTACCGCCGGTGCGACCATGCGGCAAGGACCACACCAGGGGGCCCAGAAATCCACCATCGCGGGCAGGGGTGCCCGCAGCACCTTTTCCTCGTAATCGCCGTCGCCCACGTGCAGGGGACCGATCTCGTCACTCACCGCTGACCTCCAGAAGTTGATCGTTCTAATACCCCATGGGGGTATGTTGCCATGATCCACCCGAGCGGTCAAACGCCGCTATTCGGGCTGCAGGATGCGCACCGGAACAGGGCAAGCCTGCTGAAAGCGCTGCGCGTCGCGCTCGGAGCCCACGATGGTGCCATAGTGCATCGGGATGACCACCGCGGGCTTGATCGCCTCAGCCGCCTTCACCGCTTCATCCGCGGTCATCACATACGTGCCGCTCACCGGAAGGAGCGCGATATCGGCGCGGAAGCCGGCCATCTCCGGGATATAGTCGGTATCGCCCGCGTGGTAGATGCGCGTGCCCCCAACGGTGACGATATAGCCCACGTTGTGCGGGCTTCGGGGGTGGAATTTCTTGTCCACGTTGTAGGCCGGGACCACTTCGATCTGCACCCCTTCGACTTCTAGGGTGTCCCCGACCTGTACCACACGCACTGCGCCCCCTAGCTTCTGGGCACAGGGAGCTGGCGCGACCACGACCGTCTTCGGGCCGCGGATCAGGGCCACATCTTCCGGCGAACAGTGGTCGTAATGTTCGTGGCTGATGAGGATCAAATCCGCTGTAGGCTGCCCCTTCTTCAGCTTCCAGGGGTCGAAATAGATCACCCGGTCTGTGTCCACCCGGAAGGCGTCGTGACCCAGCCAATGGATCTTCTCGACCATCGTTTCTACCTCCTTTGGGACAGCCGGGAGGACGCGCGTCGGCGTCCGCCCCGCCCCAGGGCCACAGGCCGTCAACAACCCACAAACGATCAGCACAAGCCACAACCGCGCCTTCATCTCCGGCTCCGGATCCCGCTCGCCTCAGCGAGCCGTGCGCTTCCGAGTGCTGCGGCGGACCCCCCTCGCCCGCGCGGCAGCTTCCTCCCGTAGCCTCGCCGAGAGCTCGGATACCGACGCCTCCTCGAGGGATCTCGGAACGCGGCTCCGGCGCCGTCGCGCGAAGAGATACGCCAAGACACCGCCCACTACCGTGGCGGCAAATATGCCCAGTGCCGTCCACCAGCGTCGGCGCTTCGCCATGGCTTCCTGCTACCCCTTCTGGCCGGTATCCTTGGGCTCCCGGCCGCGGACCGGCCAAGGACCGTGCATCCCCCTGGAAACTGGTGCTGTCCTCGCCTGGGCTTCCTCGAGCGCCCGGATCTGGTTGAGCAGATCTTCCAGCCACAGTTGCAGCTGTCCCGCAGACAGCCCACCAACGACCCCGTGCACCAGCTCCCCTCGGTAGAAGAGGAGCAGCGTGGGCACGCTCCGTACCTGTAGCGCCGCCACCAATTGGGGCTCGCGATCGCTATCGATGCGCCGGAACAACACCTGGCCCACGAACTGCTGGGATACCTGCTGCAAGGTGTTCTCCAGCGTCCGGCAGGCAGCGGAGCGAGAGCTACACACCGCAACCAGCACCGGAAGCGTCGCCTGCAAGACTTCGCGCTGGAAACTGGCCCCGGTGACCTCCGGCAGCGCGGCCCTTGCGCGTGCTTCAGCCTCCTGCTTCAGCCGCATGCGCTCCCGTGCGATCTGTTCGGCCGACATCGAGCCATCCAGCTCAGCCTGCACCAACCGCAACTCGTCAAGCGTTGGGGCGAATTTGAGCGCAAAGCGGTCGCAGAAGTTCAGGCACGGCCCGCGGCAGTCCCCACACCGTTCGGGCAACACGACGACCTGCCCGCTCCGCTCATCGTAAAAGAGGGCCTGGTTCGGACAGGCTCCCGCCGCATAGCAGTGAGGCAAGTGGTCACAGCGATCCTTCAGCAACAGTACGGGCATCGGTTTCTCCTTCGCTTAGAAATCGCAAGAGCAACTGCAAGAACGTTTCCGGTTCATCCATAAACGGGAAATGGCGACAGTGCGGCATCAGGATAACCCGCACCCAGGGCAATCCCATCTCCTGCACGGCTTTGACTTGTCCGGGATGCACGATATCGTCCTCCGCGCCGTGCACGATCAACGCCGGCACCCGGAGGCGCGCCAGCTCCGGGCGAAGGTCAGTCTGGCGCATCGAGCGTACGCTGCGCCAAACCGCTTCCCGGCTGAACTTGGTGCTCTCGTCCACCACCTCCTGGAACCAACGGCTCCAGCCAGCACGGATTTCCTGGAGCAACCTCCGCCACACGCTGGTCACGACCGGCCGGCGCACAAAAAGCCGGGCCACGAGCTGGCTCGTGGTCAGTTTGAGCAGCGGGGCCAGCGCCGAACCTTCGATGACCGCGCCGGCAGTGACGACCCGGGCGATCCGTTCGGGATAGTCGATGGCCGTCTTGAGCGCCACCATGCCCCCCATGGAATGACCCACAAGGTGCGTCCGGCCGATGCCCATTCCATCGAGGAAGCGGAGCACTTGCTCTACATACTCTTCGATGGTATGGGCGTCGGCATCCTTGTCCGAGTCGCCGAACCCCCAGAAGTCGAACGAGAATGCCCGGAAACGGTTCGCCACCGCTTCCATGGTGGGGAGCCAGTAGCGCCAGGAACCCATCCAACCGTGGAGGAAAAGAACCGGCTCCCCCTGGCCGATCACCTCGTAGTGGATGACCTGCCGGTCCAATACCAGCACACCCACCAGCAAGACCTCCCCCGGAGGCCCAACAGGTTAAACTCATTGTACTATAACGAACGCCTCTGCGCAAACGCCGCCTCAGGCCGGCTCGAACTGGCTGTTGTAGAGCTCTGCGTAGAAGCCACCGCGCGCGAGCAGCTCTTCGTGGGTCCCCTGCTCGACGATGTTGCCATCCCGCATGACCAGGATCAGGTCGGCATTGCGGATGGTGGATAGCCGGTGTGCGATGATGAAACTCGTACGGCCCCGCATCAGCTGGTCCATCGCCTGCTGAATCAGGAGTTCGGTGTGCGTGTCGACCGAGCTCGTCGCCTCATCCAGGATGAGCATGGGCGGGTCGGCCAGGAATGCACGGGCAATCGTGAGCAACTGTTTCTGCCCCTGCGAGAGGTTCGTTACCTCCTCGCTAATCACCATGCGGTACCCTTCGGGAAGCGTTCGGATGAACCGATCGATATAGGCCGCCCGCGCTGCGGCAACGACCTCGTCTTCCGAGGCGTCCGGTCGGCCGTAGCGGATGTTATCCAGCACGGTGCCATTGAAGAGCCACGTATCCTGAAGCACCATGCCAAAAAGCCGGCGCAGGTCAGCTCGACGCATGCGTCGCACGTCGTGCCCGTCCACACGGATCGAGCCACCGTCCACGTCGTAGAAGCGCATGAGGAGCTTCACGATGGTCGTCTTGCCCGCTCCCGTGGGCCCGACAATGGCGACCTTCTGCCCAGGCCGGATGGCTGCAGAGAACCCCTGAATTACGGGGCGATCGGGTAGGTACCCAAAGTACACCCGGTCGAAATCCACGCGTCCCCCGACTTTCTCGAGATGTACCGGCTGTTCTGGATCGGGCGATTCCTCTGCCTCGGCCAAGAATTCGAAGACGCGCTCGGCGGCAGCGATCGTCTGCTGCAACACATTGGAGATGTTTGCCAGCTGCGTGATAGGCTGGTTGAAGGAACGCACGTACTGGATGAAGGCCTGAATGTCCCCCAGCGCCACGCGCCCCCGCACCGCCAGGTATCCGCCCAGAATGACCACGGCCACGTAGCTCAAGTTGCCGATCAGCCCCATGGCGGGCATCATGATGCCCGAAAGGAACTGTGCTTTCCAGGCGACGTGATAGAGGGAGGTATTGTGGGCATCGAATTCCTGCTGGCTCTTTTCCTCCCCGCAGAAGGCCTTGACAATCACGTGGCCCCCAAACATTTCTTCCACATGCGCGTTCAGGTGGCCCAGGTAAGCTTGCTGCCTGGCGAAGAGCTTCTGGGAGCGGCGCACGATCATCACCACAATGCCCGAAGAGAGCGGGATCATCACCAGCGCGACCAGGGTCATCGCCCAGCTGATGCTGAGCATCATCGCGAGAATCCCGACGACCGTGACGAAGGAAGTGACGACCTGGGTCAAGGTCTGGTTCAACGTCTGATGGACCGTATCCACATCGTTGGTCAGGCGCGACAGCACCTCGCCGTGCGGCGTACCGTCGAAATAGCGGAACGGCATCCGGTGGATCTTGGCCATCAAGTCCTTGCGCATCTGATAGGTCACGCGCACGGCCACGTCGGTCATCAACCAGCCCTGCACGTAACCGAGCAGCGCCGAGGCCAGGTAGAGCACCAGTACCGTGAGCAAGATCCGGCCGATCCCGGCAAAATCGATCTGCCCTGTCCCGCTGAGTTGCGCGATCAGCCCTTCGAACAATCGCGTGGTTGCCCTTCCCAGCACCTTCGGCCCGAAGATCGAAAAGGCCGTCGAGCCTGACGCCAGGATCAGCACAACCAGGACTTTTAGCCCGTGCGATCCCAGGTACGCCAGCAACTTGCGCAGCGTTCCGCGAAAGTCCCGCGGCTTTTCGACTGGGCCCATCATCATATGGCCACGTCCCCCGAAAGCACCGCGACCTCCCATCGGCCCGAGCCGAACGGGGGAAATTTCGCGCGAGCGCCGGTCTTGCGCGTTCACGCCTGCACCTCCAGCAGCTTGAGCTGCGAGGAGGCAATCTCGCGGTAGACCTCGCAGCACTCCAGGAGCTCTTCGTGGGTTCCTTGAGCAATGAGCCGCCCTTCATCCAGCACCAGGATTCGGTCGGCATCCTTGACCGTCGCCACCCGCTGGGAAACAATGATCACCGTGCTCCTACCCACATACTGCCGCAGCGCACGTCTCAGCCGCGCATCGGTGCGATAGTCGAGAGCCGAAAAGGAGTCGTCAAAGATGTAGATCGGAGGGCGTTTTACCAGCGCCCGGGCAATGCTCAGCCGCTGTCTCTGGCCACCGGAGAAGTTGCTCCCCCCTTGCGCGACCTCCATCGAAAGCGCTTCCGTGCGCGAGAGTACAAAGTCGGAGGCCTGAGCCGTCTCGAGGGCCGAAAGCAAGTCCTCCTCCCGGGCCTCTTCGTTGGCGTAGCGCAGGTTGCTCTCCACCGTGCCCGTGAAGAGGTTGCTCTGCTGGGGGACATAGCCGATCTTTTCGCGCAGGTCTCGCAGGCGAACGTGGCGCACATCCACACCCCCGACGTACACGGCTCCCTCGGTCACATCGTAGAAGCGCGGGATCAGGCTGATGAGCGTGGACTTGCCCGACCCAGTCGTGCCGATGATGCCCACCGTCTGCCCCGCGGATACGGTGAAGCTAATGTCGTGGAGCACATCCTCCTCGGCGCCCGGATAGCGGAAGGAAACGTGGCGGAATTCCACCGTGGCCTCGAACGGTTCCGGGAACGTCCGAGGATGCTCTGGATCGCGGATCGTGAGCGCCGTCTCCAGAACTTCAGCGATGCGGCCGGCCGCCACATCGGCGCGAGGAAGCATGATGAAAAGCATCGAAAGCATCATGAACGAGAAAACGATCTGCATCGCGTACTGCAGGAAGGCCATCATGTCGCCCACCTGCATGGTCGCCTGCGCCACCTGGTGCGCCCCCACCCAAATGATCAGCACCGAGACGCCGTTCATCAGCACCATCATCAGCGGCATCGCGAGCACTGCAACCCGGTTGACAAACAGTGCCGTCTCCGTCAACTCCCGGTTCGCCTGGTCGAAGCGCTCCTCCTCGTACCCCTGACGGTTGAAAGCGCGCACGACCATCATCCCGGTGAGGTTTTCCCGGGCGATGCGGTTCAGGCGGTCGAGCAGCTCCTGCAGGACCCTGAAGCGTGGTACCGTGACGCGAAAGAGCACGCTCACCACCGCGAGCAGGAGCGATACCGCGAGCGCCAGGATCCACCACATCGAAGGGCCCTTGTTCACCGCCCGGATGACCGCTCCCACCCCGACAATCGGCGCGTAAAAGACCATGCGCAGCAGGAACATCATCACCATCTGAATCTGGGTGATGTCGTTGGTGGATCGGGTAATCAGCGACGCCGTGGAAAACCGCTCCATCTCGGCACTGGAAAAGCGCATCACCCGCTCGAAGAAGTGGTGCCGCAGGTCCCGCGCCAGGCCGGCCGCCGTGCGAGCCGCGAAAAAGCCCACCGTCAGCGTCGCGCCGGCGGAAACCAGGGCAATCAGGAGCATCTGGCCTCCGACGCGCAGGATGTACGCATTGCGGATGCGCAGCGTGTCCATGCCAAGCGCTTCGTATTCTTGCACCACCACGCGTGCCGCGGCCTGAAGGAGCGCCCTTTCCCCGCCCAGCGCGCCAAACCGGCGATCCATAGCCCCGATGATCGCCGCACGCTGGGACGAAGGCAGAGCGCTCAAAAGCGCAAAGAGGTCCGTGCCGGGCGGGATGCGCGACATATCGAAGCCTGGCATCCAGATCTGGGCCTGCGCCGGGTTGGCCTGGATCTGCTCGATCCCGCGCACGACGAGCAGCGCCCGTCCGATCGCCGGGGCCAGTGGCTCGAGTGCGGACACCTGCTCCGGTGGAAGGACGTACACCGGCTCTGCGGCCAGCGCGGGAATCCGCTTCCGATACGCCTCGAAATCGGGCGAGGAGCGGTCCACCCGCACATAGCGCGTGAGCACCTCGGCTTTCTCCTCTTCGGTGAGGAAAAGCACCATGTGCTCCATCGTTTGCGTGCGCAAGGCCTCCGGCACCGGCCGCTCGATCCCTCCCTGCTGGATCCCCACGTTCACGATGCGCGACATATAATCCGGCAGGGCCAGGTCCGCGTTCGCCTGCAGGAAGAGCAGTGCCACCGATACCAGGATGAGCGCAAGGTAAGGTTTCAGGTACTTGAGCAAACGCAACATCGAAAGCCCCGATCGCCCCAGCGACGATTATTTCGCGGAGTGATTATTTTAACGCGTGAAGTATACCATGGAATGCCCAGTTGTCAAACGGGCCACAAGGAAGATGAGGGGAACAGCGCGCTCAATCCCGGCCTTCGTACACGACCTCGCCGCCCAGGATGGTCATCCAGACCCGTGTCCCCAGGATTTCCTGCGGCGGGATCCGGAAGATGTCCCGATCGATCACCACCAGGTCGGCGACTTTCCCTTCCGTGATCGAGCCCTTCAGGTGGGACTCCCCCGATGCGAAAGCGGGCCCCTGGGTGTAGGCCCGCACCGCTTCCTCCACAGTGAGCCGCTCCTCCCGGTGCCATCCAGCCAGCGGCGTGCCGTCTGGGCGCTGACGGGTGACTGCCGCGTGGATGCCCGCCCAGGGGTCCATCGTCTCGACCGGGACATCGGAGCCAAAGGCCAGCACCGTACCGGCATCCAGGAGGCTGCGCCACGCATAGGCGTAGCGGCAACGCTCGCCCCAAAACCGTTGTGCTACCGCCATATCCGAGGTACAGTGGATCGGCTGCATGGAGGCAACCACGCCCAGCTCGTGCAGGCGCGTGATATCGTGCGGGTGGATCAGCTGGACGTGCTCGATCCGGTGAGGAAGCGCCGGCCGCACCGCCTCTCGCTGCGCCCGGGCGATCGTGTCCAGAGTCAGCCGGACCGCCCGGTCCCCAATCGCATGAACCGCCACCGCAATCCCTGCCTGCGCTGCCTTCCGGACGAGTTGATCCAGCTCGCGCACGGACATCGTTGGGAGGCCACGATACCCTGGCTCGTCCTCGTAGTCCTCCAGGAGGGAAGCGGTCTTGGACCCCAGGCTCCCATCGGCAAAGATCTTCAGTCCGCCCACGCGCAGACGCTCGTCGCCGAAACCAGAACGAATGCCCAGCGCGATGGCCTCGTCCAAACGGTTCTGCGGCAAATGGGCCAGCACCCGGAGCCGGAGCGCCCGCCGGGCGTACAGCGCCTGGTAATCCTGGAACGCCTCCGCTTCCTCGGGCGCGTGAACCCCCGTGATGCCATAGGAATGGGCTTCCGAAAAAGCCTCCAGGAGCAACCTCTGTCGCTCCGTCGCGTCCGGCTTGCCGATCTGCCTCAGCACGAGTTCCCCCGCCCGCTCTTTCAGGATACCCGTCGGCCGGCCCTCCTCGTCCCGCACAATCTCGCCTCCTTCGGCAGGCTCCGTCTCCGCGCTCACCTGGGCCATCTGGAGCGCCAGGGAGTTCACCCAGACGGAGTGCCCGTCCACGCGCTCCAGAGCCACAGGGTGTTCGGGCGCCACCCGGTCCAGGTCCCACCGGGTCGGCCAGCGCCCGCCCCAAAGGTTGTGGTTCCACCCGTGGCCGACGATCCACCGACCCTTCGGCGTCCGCTCCGCCCAGGCCGCGACCCGCTCCAGCGCCATTTCCAGGCTCGCAACCCCGGTGAGGTTGACACGCGTGCGGGCGACCGCATAACCGCTCAAATGCACGTGGGCATCGGTGAGGCCGGGGAGCACGGTGCGGCCCTGAAGGTCAATCACCTCCCAACCTCCATGCCCGGCCCACACCCGCATCTCTGAGGTTGTGCCCACGTAGGCGATCCGGGTACCCCGCAGCACCACGGCCTCGGCCACCGGGCGCTCCGGATCCATCGTGTAGATACGGCCGTTCTGAAGGATCAGCCCTTTCTTCATCCTGGCCCCCTACTCGCTCAACCCCACGAGGTTAAGCACCTCGCGCGCCGTCTCTTCGACCGATCTCCCGGTCACATCCACGACGGGCCAACCGTGCGCCGCGAAGAGCTCGCGGCTGTAGCGGAGTTCCTGGCGGATGTGGTCGATATTGGCATACTCCAGTCCCAGAGGGGGATAGTGCTTCAGCCGCGCTTCGCGGATCGCGGCCAAGCGCTGCGCGTCTACGGTCAGGCCCACCACACGCCCCGGTGGCACTCGTTCGATCGCCTCGGGGAGGGGGATGCCCAGAACGACCGGCAAATTGGCCACCCGGAAGCCCCGATAGGCCAGATAGATGCTCACAGGGGTCTTGGACGTGCGCGACACCCCTACCAGAACGATTTCCGCCCGGTCGATATCCCGTAGGCCCTGGCCGTCGTCGTGGTGGATGGCGTATTCCAGCGCTTCTACGCGGCGGAAATACCGCTCGTCGCCGTAGAGGATGCCCGGGCGGACCTGGGGGACGCTCTGCAGGTAGCGCGCCAGCTGTGTGAGCACGGTCCCCATCAGGTCCACGGCGATCACCTGGGCAGAGTCGGCTTCCATGTACAGGAAGCGTCGCAACTCGGGCGATACCAGGGTATGCACAAGCATCGCTCCCCGTTCCCGCGCTTCCTGCACCACGGCGCGCACCTGTTCCGGCGCCCGGATCTCCGGACGACGCTCAATCTGCGGCTCCGCGCTCGGGAATTGAAGGAGCGCCGCCCGGATCACCCGCTCGGCCGTGGTACCGGTGCCGTCCGAAACGACCAGGATCGTATGCCGCCGCGGCTCCACTGCAAGCCCTCCCGAGGCCATTATACCGGAGGCAGATCCGGTGAGCAAACCCTGCTGGGACCTTCTGGGCCAGAAAGATGCCTAGCGGTGCGATCCTCGGGTGCACGGGCTTCGCCCCCACCCGCGCAGCCAATCGTGCGCCACCTCAGAGGCCGGCCAACGCTTCTTCAAGGGAAAGGCCCTCGCTGCCGCGCCGCCAACCGGCCAGCAGTTCCACGTTCCCGCGTTCCTGGTCCGGGGGAGCAGGGGTCAGGCCGATCAGCCCAAGGCCCAGGCCGGCGGCAAACCGCAACACCTCGGCCACAGCCTTGCGGCGCAATCCCGGGCTGCGAACGACACCGCTGCGGCCCACCGCACCGGGGCCGACTTCGAACTGCGGCTTGATCAGCGCGATCACCACGCCGTCCGGGCGGACCCAGCGCAGCACAGCCGGGAGCACTGCGCGCAACGAAATAAAGCTGACATCGACCGTAGCCAGATCGACCTGCACGCCCGCCGGAAGCGCGTCCTCCCGACGGATGTCCATGCCCTCAAGGTTCACCACGCGCTCGTCCTTACGAAGCCGGGGATGGAGTTGCCCGTGCCCAACGTCGACCGCATAGACGCGCCGCACCCCTCGCTGGAGCAGGCAATCGGTAAAGCCTCCGGTGGAAGCCCCGCAATCCAGCGCAACCCAGCCAGCCACCGAGAGCCCAAAACGGTCGAGCGCGTGCGCCAGCTTGAGTCCCCCACGGCTGACGTAGGGTAGCCCCCCGTGGAGACGGATCGGCGCCAGCGGACTCACAAGCATGCCGCTTCTCCGGCAGATCTGGCCATCCACCGATACGCGGCCGTTGCGGATCAGCCATTGTGCCCGCGCACGGGTCTCCGCCAGGCCCCGGCGTACGAGCAGGAGGTCCAGGCGCACCTTGTCCACCCGGTCCCTTCCTGGGGGTCAGCCCATCCGGGCCAAGTGGGCCCGTACCACAGCACCCAGCCGGGCTACCCCCTCACGGAGCTGCTCTTCGGAAGCGCAGGAGAAGTTGAGGCGCATCTGGTTCTGCCCCCCCTCACCGGCGTAAAAGGCCCGGCCAGGAACAAAAGCCACTCCCTGCGCGAGCGCTTCCGAAAGCAGCGCCTCTGCGTCGCAGCCCTCGGGCAATGTGACCCAAACGAATAGCCCTCCCTCGGGCACCTTCCACTGCACCTCCGGCGGGAAATGCTCCCGCAACAAGGCCAACATCAGGTCCCGTCGTTGCCGGTATAGGGCGCAGATGCGCGCGATGTGTGCGGGGAAGAAACCTCGGCGGCAAAGTTCGTACGCGATCATCTGCACGAGCAAGCTGGTATGGAGATCCGTCCCCTGTTTGGCGCGTGCCAATCGGGTGACGATGGGAACGGGGCCAACGACCCAGCCCAGGCGCATGCCCGGGGAAAGGATCTTGGAAAAGGATCCGGCATAGAGCACGTTCCCGGACGCGTAGGCTTCCTGCCCTCCACCGATCCCCAGCTGCTCCTGATCGAGTCGGATGAGCGGCGGCAAAGGCTGCCCGGAGAAGCGGAGCATCCCGTACGGGTCGTCCTCCAGAATCGGGACGCCGTAGCGATCGGCGAGCGCGACCAGCCGCTGCCTGCGCTCCAGGGACAACGTGCAACCGGCGGGATTGTGGAAATTCGGGATGGTGTAGATGAACTTGGGGCATTCGCCGGCCGCGAGCACTTCTTCCAGCCGATCGACCCGCATCCCTTCCCCATCCAGAGGAACGGAGATGTATCGAGGGCGGTAGGCGGAGAAGGAGGCCAGCGACCCGAGGAAGGTGGGTGCTTCCACAACGATCGCTTCCCCGGGGTCGACAAGCACTTTGGGCAGAAGGTCAGCCACCTGCAGGCTACCGGTGGTGATGAGCACATTCTCGCAACGGGCGTAGACGCCCATTTGGGCCATGGTGACTTCGGCGATGTACTCCCGTAACGGCTGGAACCCTTCGGTTTGGCCGTATTGGAGCGCCACGCGGCCCTGCTCTCGCAAGACCGTCGCGCACGCCTCGGCGACCTCGGCGCACGGAAACGTCTCGGGGGCCGGCATCCCACCGGCGAACGAGATTACTCCCGGCCGCTGAACCACCTGGAACAGTTCGCGTACCGCGGAGCCGCGCAGGCTCCGGCCGGCCGCGGAAACCAGCTTTTCCCAATCCGTCGTCACACGGACCTCCTTGTCCGCCCTTGTGGCCTGCCAAGCCGCGTCATCTTTGCTGCGGCGCACGTTCGGGCGCCGGAATTATACCCCGCGCGCTCCGGCTCTGTCAAACCGGGGTTGCGCCGCCGATTCTGCTGGGGTATGATACGGCCGTTGCTTCAGCCACCATCGAGGAGGGATCGGTGAGTTTCCACACGACACCGCTCGATTTGCGCCCCGAGAGGCTCACGCACACGATCGTCCGCCTGGCTGCTCCCGCGGTGGTAGAGAACCTTCTCGTCATGGCGGTCTTTTTGGCCGATACGTTGCTCATCGGCTGGCTTCGGGACGATGTAGCGCTGGCTGCAATCGGCTTGGGAAGCACGCTTATGTTCGTTGCCAACGGACTGTTCGAAGCCCTTGCCGTAAGCGGGGTGGCGCTGGTGGCGCGCGCGTGCGGGGAACGCGACTGGGACCGGGCGGCACGTGCAGGAGGACAGGCCCTGCTGCTGGCTGGATGGGTCTCTTTGGCGACAATGGGACTGTTCTTTGCCTTTACCCCGGTCCTGTTCCGGTGGATGGGGGCGGAAGCGGCGGTGGTGGAACAGGGCTCCCGGTACATCCGCATCCTGATGACCACAGCGCTCCTGAGCTTCCCCATGATGGTGGCCAACGGCACGATGCGGGGTGCTGGCGACACGCGCACCCCCATGTGGATTACGCTAGTGATGAACGTCTGGAACGTCCTTGCCGCGGGCGTCCTGATCTTCGGGCTCGGTCCATTTCCGGCGCTCGGATTGGCGGGCGCAGGCTGGGCTACGGCGAGCGCTCGGGCGATCGGGGGAATGCTGGCGTTGGCCGCGCTCTTTTCCGGACGGACTGCCCTACGATTCCAGGCGCGTGCGCTCTGGCCCCCGGACACAGACCTGCTCCTGCGCCTGATCCGCGTCGCGCTTCCCAACCTGGGGGAGGCCATCGTCTCGCGCCTGGGGTATGCGTTGTTCATGCGGATGGTGAGCGGCCTTGGAACGGTGGCGCTGGCTGCTCACCAGATCGCCCTGCGCGTCGAGTCGCTCTCCTTCATGCCAGGGTGGGGCCTCAGTGTGGCCGCGGCCACGCTCGCCGGTCAGGCGTTGGGCGCCGGAGATGCGGAGCTCGCCGAGGGAGGCATCCGTCGTACGCTCGGAATGGCGCTCAGCCTCATGGGAAGCATCGCCGTGGCCTTCGCGTTGCTCGGGCCATGGATTGTTCGGGCCTTCGGCTCCACCGCGGAGGTGCTCTCTCTGGCTGGAATGGCCGTGCGGATCGCGGCGGCCGAACAGCCCTCGATCGCCGTCCAAATGGTGCTCGCGGGCGGACTTCGCGGCTCGGGAGACACGCGCACCCCGATGTGGGTTACGCTCGTCGGGACGGTGCTCTTCCGGCTGGCAGTCGTCTACCTCTTCGTTGAGGTGCTCGACTGGGGACTGGCGGGAGTCTGGTGGGGAACGGCGGTCGATTGGGCGGGGAGAGCCGTGTTGATCTGGGCGCTCTTCCGGCGCGGCCACTGGAAACGGATCCGGGTTTGACGCGAAGCAGGCCCCTCGTCTCGCGCAGCGGCGACGCCATTGACCGCAGGACACCCCTGTGGTATACTCAGTTCGAGGCGCGCGCTACCCAAAGGAGTCCGCACGGGTGACCGAACAACGGCATGTCTTCATCGCCATCGAAGGCGTCATCGGCGTGGGCAAGACAACGCTGGCACGCCTGCTACAGCCCCATTTCCAGGCAGAACTCCTGCTAGAAGTCGTCGAGGAAAACCCGTTCCTGCCCCGGTTCTACGAGGACCGGGCTCGTTACGCCTTCCAGACACAGATCTTCTTCTTGCTTTCCCGATACCGCCAGCAGCGCGTGGTTGTGCCGGAGACGCTCAAGCGTGCCAACCTCCTGAGCGACTACCTCCTGGAAAAGGACCGCATCTTCGCGCGCATCAACCTGAGTGGAGACGAGTGGGACATGTACGAGCGCCTTTACGAGATCCTGGCGGACCGCACGACCCGTCCGGATCTCGTGATCTATCTCCGGGCCCGGCTGGACGTGCTCATGGGACGGATTGCACAGCGCGATCGGGCCTTCGAGCGCTCCATGGAGGAAGGGTACATCGAGCAGCTATGCCAGGCCTACGAGGCGTTTTTCGAAAGTTACGACCGCGCCCCCCTTCTGGCGATCGATACGAACGACCTGGATTATGTCCACAACCCGGAGCACCTGCGCGTGGTCGTCGGGGCGGCAAAAACCATGCTACGGGAGGGTTACCAGCGCGTGGTGATGTGATCGGCTTGCCATGGGAACGGGAAGAGCACCGGAGGTGCGCCATGGGCGACCGCCGCTGCGCGACTTGTGTTCACTTCCGTGCCGGCCACCGTCAGGGCTGGGGGATGTGCATGCACCCTGCGGTACGCCAGGTCTGGCCGAACCAGATGATCAAACGCAAATCCCACGCCTGTCTTAGCCTGGGCAGGGACTACTGGGAAGCCGCAAACGAGCAGATCCATCGGATGCTGGGGAAAATCTTGCTCGACATGCACAAGATCACCCGCACACAGCTCGAAGCCGGCCTGGCGGTACAGAAGGCAGAGGGCTTCCGACGGCGCATCGGCGAGATCTGGATCGCCCTAGGCTACGCGACGCGCGAAGATGTAGAGGAAGCGCTGCGCCGGCAGGGCTACCAGGGGAACCAGACCCGCGCGAGCGCCTGAGGCGGCCGGGCGGAATCGGGAGGTCAGCAGGCTCTAGGAGGCTAGCGAGGACAAGAAGTGCCAGACCTCCTGAAAAACTCGCTCGCGCTCCAAATCCACCAGGACGTTATGTCCGCTCCGCTCCAGCCACACCAGCCGCTTGCCCGTGGCCGGGATCCGCTCATAAGCCCACCGTGCCCCCTCGGGCACCAATGTGCCATCGCGCCAGCTCTGGATGATCAGTGTAGGGCAGCGCACCCGGTGCAGCGACCTTTTCGTCTCCTGCACCAGGCTGAGCACCTGACTGACGCTGCACGCGGGGTAACGCGCATAATGCCAGGTGAGCCTGCGCCCCGCCAGATCGGCCAAGTCATCGCGCTCCGGATCGGGTTCGATCCAGCGTCGGGAGCCGCGCATCAGATGGGCAAAGCGAAAGCGCCAGTCCCGCACCCGGATCGCCGGAGCCAGGGCAACCGCGCCGCTCAGCGGATGACGTGCCGCAAGGTACAATGTGAGCAGGCCTCCCAGCGAAAGGCCGGCCACAAAACGGCGGTCGCAATGCCGCCCCAGCTCCTCAAGGGCTTCTTCGGCGCTGCGCACCCAGTCTCTCCACGTGACCCCGAACAGCGCCTCCGGCACCGTCCCCATCCCAGGAAGAAGCGGGGCGAGAACCGTCACGTCGCGCGCAGCCAGGAACTCCCCCAGGCCGCGCATCTCTGCGGGGGATCCGGGAAAGCCGTGGAGCAAAAGGCATCCCACCGGGCCCTGCCGGAGAAAGAAAGGGCTCGGATCGCCCCGTTCCCAATTCGACATGGCCGGCTCCCTCCCTTTACTCGGCCGCAGGCGCACCGCCCGGACGCGCCATCTCCAGGAACGGGCGCACCAGATCGATCGGCAACGGGAAGAGGATGGTCGAGTTCTTTTCCACCGCGATCTCAGTGAGCGTCTGAAGGTAGCGCAGCTGGATGGCCGCAGGAATGGAGCCGATCACTTTGGCCGCTTCCGTGAGCTGCTGGGCAGCCTGGTATTCGCCTTCGGCGTGGATGATCTTGGCCCGCTTCTCGCGCTCCGCCTCGGCCTGCCGGGCCATGGCGCGCTGCATTCCCGCGGGCAGCTCGACATCCTTGATCGCCACGATGGTGACTTTCACGCCCCAATGTTCAGTCGCCTCATCGATGATCGACTGAAGGCGTGCGTTGATCACGTCCCGATGCGCCAGCAGTTGATCCAGCTCCGACTGCCCGACGACATCCCGCAGGGTCGTCTGGGCGATCTGCAGGCATGCCGCCACATAGTTGGCCACGTTGATCACCGCCTTTTGGGCATCGACCACCTTGAAATAGAGCACCGCGTTGACTTTGATGGTGACGTTGTCCCGGGTGATGATCTCCTGAGACGGCACATCCAAGGTCAGGATCCGCATATCGACCCGCCGCTCGACGCGCTCGATGAACGGGATCAACCAGACCCATCCCGGCCCTCGCACTCCCGAAAAGCGCCCCAACCGGAAAATCACCAGCCGTTCATACTCACGGCAGATCCGCACCGAGACGCGGATCAGCCAGAGCACGATCAAAACGATGATACCGAGCACCAGATAGCTGCCTGCCTCCATGGGGAACCCTCCTGCCAACGCAAGAAGAAGCGCCGGGGACCATCCCCGCGCCTGGAAGCCTCACCTAGCCTTGCGAGGGGCCTTCCTCGTGCGGTCTGACGTGAAGGAGCAACCCCTCGATCCGTACCACTTCTACCCGGCGGCCGGCCGCGATCCGTTCCCCCGAAGAGCGCGCCCGCCAAAGCGCCCCATCGACGAACACCAGGCCTTCTGGGTCGAGCTCTTCCCTCACCTCGCCTACGGCGCCAATCAACGCTTCGGGGCCGGAAACGATCGGCCGGCGCTGGCCGCGGATGGCCGCCCGCACGATGAGCACCACAAGCAACAGGACCACCCCAGCGACCAGGGCGATCGCCCACGGCTGCACCCGCAGGTACGGCTCCGGGGAGTGAAACAGGAGAAGCGAGCCCATGATGAACGCCACCATTCCTCCGATCGTCAGCACGCCGTGCGTGCTGGCAAAGATATCGAACGCAAAGAGCACAAAGGCAAAGAGCATCAGGAACACCGCTGCCCAGTTCACGGGAAGCGTCCCGAGCGCATAGAGGCCCAAAAGGACGCACACCCCGCCCAATACCCCGGGGAGCGAAACCCCCGGCTGGGAAAACTCCACCCACAGCCCCAGCAGCCCGACGCTCAAGAGGAGGTAGGCCACCGTTGGGTTGGTGATCGTCAGGAGGAAGCGTTCCAGCGCGCTCATCGGCAGGAAGCGTAAGGAGGCCCCGCGCGTAGCCAGGGTGATCTCACGGCCCGAAGCCAGCACCACACGGCGCCCGTTGAGCTGACGTAGGAGGTCGTTCAGGTCCTCGGCGAGGATCTCGACGATTCCCTGGTCCAACGCCTCGCGCGCGGTCGCCGACGCTGCCTCCCGTACGGCGCGCTCGGCCCACTCGGGGTTGCGGCCGCGTTCCTGGGCCAGGGAACGGAGCGCCGCCAGTGCGTCCTCCTCGATCTTGCGCTGCATCTCTGGGGGAAGCGAGACCGGTTGCCCTTCTTCGCCGAAGGCCACCGGAGTAGCCGCCCCGATGCGCGTATCCGGAGCCATCGCGGCAACGTGAGCGGCGTAGGTGATAAACACTCCCGCCGACGCCGCACGCGCACCACGCGGTGCGACATACACGACCACCGGAAGGGGCGCGTTGGCGATCGCGCGTACGATCGCCTCGGTGGACTCCATCAGTCCGCCCGGCGTATCCAGTTGGATGATCAGCGCCTGTGCTCCTTCCGCCGCTGCTGTCCGGATACCCCGCGCGACATAGGTGGCCGTAACCGGGTTGATCACGCCGTCCAGGGTCAGCACGGTCACTTCCCTGCCCTGTGCCAGGGCGGGAAGGCAAGCCAACAAGGCCGCCACAACCCCGAAGGCAGCCACCAGGATCGATCGCACCCAATGCCTTGCCCGGTACACCTTGCCCTCCGCCTGCCTCGGGCCCATTCTATCACATGCGCTCTGAGAGGGCAACCACCAGGGGCATGCCTGTGGCTATAGCCATCGCCAGCGTGCCGGAACCGGTGGCCGCAAAGCAACGCTCCCCGCCTCGCTTCCGAGGAGGTGCCTCAACCTCCCGCTGGCCCGGCCTCCTCCGGGGGGCTACGTAAGGCCAGCGCGCGGCCCTGGCGGGCATGGGTCAGCGTCCTACGTACATCTTTACAGCGCAGGGTTTCCTGGAGGCTGCGGATGTCCTAGCCGGGCTCCGGAAAGGGGAACCCGATGCTGCCAGCGGGTGCCTGTCCGATAAAGGGTGGGATAGGCGTATTTTGCCCCAGTTCCCGCCAGTGGAGGATATTGGGGGCTGAAGGTAGCCAGGGTGGAAACCCGATCTTTGTCGGAAAACAATTCCACCGCTGAGCGGACAGTCACGCCCGCGGGTGGACGTTGACACCTTGCCCCCCCCCGCGTGCTATGATGAACTTGCGCAATGGTCCTTGACCATTGCTTTTTACCCCACAACGTTGCCGGAGTCAGCTGCCGTAGATGGATAAGGAGATCGCGTAATCGTCCCCAGAGCTGCCAAAGGCGGAGCTTCTAGAATCCGTAGTTATGCAACTTGGTCCCAATGGGCGTTGGATCAGCCGTTGGAACGGAGCTCGCGCATCGGGGGAAATGAGGTTTCTACTCACCTTGAGGGCTGTCCTGAAGTACTTTGCTGTGCTCGTCCTCGTTGCCTTGGGGGCGTTGGGATTGGCTATCTTTTTGCACCCCGGCGGGCCAGTCGGTATGGCTCTGCTGGGGCTACTGGGCGTGTGGTGCATCGGTTTGGTGTGGTTCTTGCATTTTCGCCAGCGGGTAGCCGCTGTGATCCGGCGGTGGATAGCAGTTGTGCTTCTGTTTTGTCCTGTCTGTTTCTACCTGGGTTGGACAAATACCCATCGCGTGGAGCTCTACTTGGAGCATCGCGATTGGCTGACCTATAGGAGTGAACACTTTATCGTCCATTATGCTCCCGACTACCCCCGTTCACCGGAGCTTGCCACTCTTGCCGGCATCTACGACGAGGTCTTCGAGCAAAACTGTCCTTACCTGGGCGTATCTTTGACTGCTTGGATCGACTTCTATGTTTACGATGAACTTGATGCGGGATTTGCCGTGCCGGAGTGGAACGAGATCTTTGCCAATGATGATCAGAGCATTGGTCACGAGATGACCCACATCATCGCCTACCAGATTGCTGGCGAGCGACAGAAGATCAAGCTGATTGATGAGGGCATTGCCACCTGGCTGAACCACAGTACCGTAGTAACAGACCACCATTACGCTGCCTGGAAGTACATTCAAGAGCACGATCTGCCGACTCTGAGCGAACTGGCTCGTACAAGGACGTTCCGTCGCCAGAGGCCACAGCCATACGAACCTGCTGCGTCCTTCGTGGGTTACCTGATCACGAACTATGGAGTGGATGCTTTTCGCCAACTGTGGAAAGCCAATGCCAGGTATCCGGAATTCTATGCCGCTATCGAAGACTTCGGATGGGCACAGCACTTCTCGTTCATCCCGGGTGAGCGCGCTCAGTTTGAAGCGAGCGTGTTGGCGGTCTACGGGCATACTCTGGACGAGTTGGATAGGCAGTGGAGAGCGTGGTTAGTCGAGCGGTACGGGCAGTAGCGCCTATGCTGCCTTGTTGTCGTCAAAGCGCAGCACCAGCGGTTGCAGCCGAGCGTGGTCGGCACCGGTACCCGTGGCGTGTTTCGCCAGCAATGGCTGTGGTGATTGGAACGTGTCTTTCCGGATTTGGTGACGGCGGAACCACAGGCTGTTACGCGGTTTATTGGGAACCGCGGTGCTACCTGTCAGGAATCTGGGCCTTCAAAGCGGCAGTGCTATCCGGCGTCAAAGTGGTGGAGCCAGTTTGATCGGAGAGTGTTGATGAGAAGGTTTTTGCGTACGACGTGGGAGATTGCCCGGGAACCGCAGGCATTCTTCGAGCACTCTCGGAGCGAAAACTGGTAGCCGGCCTACCGTTACTTTCTCGTTGTTGCAGTGGTGTTGTCCGTTCTTTCACCACTAGCATGGGCTTTGGGTGTCGATGGGAGCAGCCCAGTTAACACTTCCTTGACGGCTCAAAGAGACGCGTATCGTTGGTGGCGAGACGTGCTGCGACCGCGGTTTGGCAGTTGGAGCTATCTACTGGGAATGATGACGCTCTTGCTGACAACCCATCGGGTGCTATTGTTGGTGACACCGTGCACATCATCTTTCGCGTGTTGGGTGGGCAGGGTCCTCTGCTGAATGCGTGGAAAGCCATCTGCTATGGGATGGCTCCGACAATATGCTTGGGCTTCTTACCGGTCGTAGGCCTGCTGACAGGTATTTACGCAACACTGCTCCAATTGTCCATTGGTCCGGCCACGCTTTATCGTTTGAGGGATGGACGGGCATACATCCTCCTGGTGGTTGTCCTGTCAATCGCTATTACCTTTTTCTACGAGTTCCGCCGGTACTGACAAGGCCCGCTGTTGGAGCGTCAGCACACCTGCCCAAGTGGTGGCGCCCCTGGCCTTGCCACGGAGGGGCCGGCCGGGCCTGGCCGGACGCCCCGGCGCACGATCCCTCTGGATACCGCACCATCGCGAAGCCCAGATCGAGAGACCCGGGCAACGGCTACATCGCTCGCCGTAGCACCAAGGGCAGGTACACCCGCCAGCCCGCTCCGACGACCAACGTGGCGCTGCGCGAATCGTCCCCGCAAGGTCCCCAGGCCCAGAGCGTCACGAGGTATGCACCATCGTCCGCATAGGTATGTGTCGGGTTGGCCTCCGGGGAGCTCGTTCCGTCCCCAAAGTCCCACAGGTAGGTGCTTGCGCCTCGCGACGTGTTGGTGAACCAGACCGTCCTCCCGCTCACGCTATACGTAAAGCCGGCCGCGGTCAACGGCCAGACGGACACGCGCCCCTGCGCCGTGTCGCATCCCACCACGTTGCATAGCTCGAAGGTGACCGTGTAGTCGCCGGCCGTCGCATAGCGATGCCGGGGGTTGCGCAGGGTCGAGGTGAAACCGTCGCCAAAGTTCCAAAGGAACTGGCTCGCAGGCGGAACGCCAAGGAAACTCGTGTCCGTGAAGACCGCTTGTTCTCCCAAACACACCGGGCTGTTGGAATCGAAATCTGCTTGAGGAGGCGCGGGCTCGGCGACCACCGTCATGGTCACCGGGACCTGGATCTTGGGGCTGCCGTTCACCACGAGCGTGGCGTAATAATCCCCTGTCCGGGTCACTCCCGCGGTGGCCGTGGCACTGAACCAAAGCGTCATCTCGAGCGAGCCGCCTGCGGGAACCTCCCCTGCAGCCGGCACTTCGCCCAGCCATGGGACGTTCGACGCCACGCAGCCAGTCGAGCCCGGGTAGACCAGACAGATCGCCAACCCGTCGGTCAGGGATGAAGGAACATCACAAGCATAGGTCAGGCCGTGGTTTCCGGGTGCGTTGTTCCCCTCGATCCCGGTCGTGGAGCCCGCCCCTTCCTCGGATCCCCCATCGAGCACCTGCACAAGCACGCTGCCATTCTCAAAGAGCACTGTCTCGAAGGTGCCGGCGATGTTGGTGGGGGAGCAGCAGTGCGCCCAGTTGTCGTATTCCACGACCAGGCACTTCCCGCTCCCGATGGGGCAGGAAGAAAAGGTCCGGTAATACACCCCGCCGCTCCCATAGTTCGGATACAGGTCGTCCCACATCGGAGCAACAATCATGTTCGGGGCGTTCGCGTTCGGGAGCGGGCAGTCGTTCGTGTAGTCGCTGCTTCCGGAGCCAAAGGAGAGGAACCCATTGCTGCTCACATAGAACTGGGTCCAGTTCACGCCGTAGAACGGAAAGACAAAACCGATAGGGAAGGGCCCAGCGTAGGAGTCGTCGCTCAGGCCGGGCACCGGTGTCCCGTTCCCACGCAGTTCGATCCACGCAAAATCGACCGCTTCCCCTGTGTAACCAAAGCCGTCCGGGCCAGGCCACAGCCCCTCGTTCCCCGGTACAAAGCCGCCCCGGACCTCGTAAGTGGTGAATGGGTAAGGGGTTGCCCTCCGGTTCAGGATCTGGACCGTCTGGGTGAGACACAACGAGAATGGGAGGGATACGCGAACGGGTTGCGGAATGAAGGAAACCTCCGCCGGCAGCCGAAAATCGTACCGCAGGCTCGTTCCCGACGCCAGGTTGACACTGACCGCCTGGGGGAGGTAGTTTTCCCGCGTCGCGGTCACCATGTGGAGACCCTCGTCGAGATAGATCTCGTAGTAGCCGGTCACGGGGTCGCTTTCCGTGGTGGTGCCGTCGTCCGCAACCACCGTGGCCGCGAGCGGAAAGCCGTTATCGTAATCCGAGATGGTTCCCCAAAGTCGGCCACGCGGTCGCAGCGCCAGGTCCACCGTGGTCACGGTGTCCGTCAGCACCTGGACTCCGGTGACCACGGCAGTTTCGTACGCCCGGTGCTGGACCGTTAGTGTATAAGTTCCTGCCAACAACGTGCGCGTGTAATACCCGGTATCGTCCGTGGAGGCGGGAAAGGCGTGCCCGTAAGCGTCGTGCGCCCTGACTACCGCGCCGGCTATCGGCAGCCCGCTGCTGGCGTCGACCACGTGGCCTTGCACGGCTCCGAGGCCGCTTGGAAGCAGGCACCCGGTCGCGTGGGCAAAGGTCGCCAGTGCCGCCTTCACAAACTCGGTGAAGTAGGCCAGGTCCGTGTGCGCCGGGCTATCCCCAGGCCCGTGGTAGTAGGGGTTGAAATCGTTGTTGTCCTCGATCCCCAGGATAGCCGAGTAGCCGAATTGCCAAAACGAGGAGTTGTCGCTCCCGCTGCCTCCCGAGGTCAGGATCTGTGGGATCAAATTCAAGTCGTAGGCAGCCACCACGTCGCTGAAGAGCTGCGCCAGAGCCACCGAGCGCGGGATCGAGGTCCGCGCATACAAGTCGATGTCGGGACTGCTCCCAGGTGTGTTCCAGGCAATCATGTCGAGATTGAGCACGTCCAGGATATTCTCGTTGATGCTCCGGGCGCGCTGCGCGTAGGCGTAACTTCCAAGAAGGCCCTGCTCCTCGCCGGTCCAGAGCGCAAACCGGAGCGTGCATCCCCAACGGTACTGGGTGAGAATGTCCGCAGCAAGCAGCACCGCCGTCGAGCCACTGCCGTTGTCATCCGCCCCCGGAGTGTTCTGCACGTCGTCCACGTGCGCGCAGAGGACAAAGATGTCGTCCGGATTCACGAGTCCGGGTAGCTCCCCGATCACGTTGGGGTACGTCTGTCCCCCCCACTGGTGGTACTCCACGTTCAGCCCAAGGCTGGCAAGATGCTCGCCGGCCCAGCGCGTAGTCTTCTGGATCGGGGTGCCGCTGTAGGTGTAGCGGGTCGGGATGGTATACCATTCGCCGTCCACCCAGACCGGGAGCTCGCCCGCAAGCTGTCGGTTGTAGGTACGCACGGTCTCCGTCAGCACCTGATCGATCATCGACTGCACGAGCGGATCCGGGGTCACCACCGCCGGCAGCACGCCCTCGTCGATCCATGGACGAAGGGGTTTCGGGTCCAGCGAGATCACCTGGATCTCCACCCCCAAGCCCAACAACCGCTCGGCCTCTGCCGCGGTCGTGCGGAGCAACACCCCATGCCCGTCGTCGAGCAGGACGCGTCCGAAACGCTCCCACCGGGGCACGGGGCCGCGCCACGGCGGGGTAGCGTATACGTAGTAGGCGTCGGTCAGGTCTGTATCGAGGATTCGGAAAGCAAGCCCTGAATGTTGCAGCGCTTCCAGGGCTACGGCATCCGCGCCCGCAAGAAAGTACTCTTCCTCGCTCCCGTGCAGGCGGGCGTACGCCGGAACGCCGATGCTCTCCAGGCGCTCGAGATCGCCGTGGGAACGCAGCACGACCTGCACCAGCGCGAGAGAGCCCTCTTGCGCTCCAGCCATACCGGCGGGCGCGGCGCTGAAGAGCCCAAGGAACAGCGCAAGCAGCGCGATCCAGGAGACGATCCGGTGTGACACTGTGGTCCTCCTTTGGGGTCAACGGCCAGGAGTTTCCGGGATGCCGCTATTCTACCGCAGATGAGGGAATCTCGCCACTTCGATGCTTGCTCTGTGCAAAGGGCCTGCCGTGGTGATATCATGCCGGAAAGACCCACTTTAGCCCGGCCGACGGGCGGAACACCTGCGCGAGCCCGTTTCACCTAACCCGCCGCGGCGGGCAGGAGGTGGCTCCATGGAAACTGCCGCACCAGAGCGCCCCCACCTGTTCTCCTGGCGTGCCGCGTGTGCTGGGCTGCTGGGCGCCATCCTGCTGCTGGGATGCAGCTGCGTCGGGATACCAGCATCCCCCACGCCAACCCCCCGGCCGACCCCGAGCGCCTGTGCTTCCTGGCTCTACACGCCCCATTCTCTTGCGGCCGCGCGCGATGTCCGGGAAGCCGCGTTCTGCTTCGCTGCCTCCTATTGTCGGGTGCTCATGGAACGCCCGGATGCCTGCTACGATCTCTGTTTTGCCCTCAAGCAGCTCGTGGTGCAGCCCCTTAGTCCCCAGGAGCTCCACGCCGCACTCCAGGAGCTGATCGCCCGGGACCGCGGCTGCGATGGAGCGCTCCGGCCGGCCCTGGAAGCTCCCCTCCAGGGCCTGTGGGCCCGTCTGGCCGAGTACGAAGGCGAGCGCTAGCACAGGAACGGGTACTTGACAAAGCGGATCGCTGTGGTATAATGATACCAAAGTGGTATCATAAAGGACCGCTTCAATGGTAACCATCCAACGGGAAAGCGACTACGCCGCGCGTATCCTCCTTTACCTGGCTCTACAGCCGCCGGGCACCTACCTGACGGCGCGCGAGATGGCCCGCCTCCGCCTGATGCCCTCGGCTCTCACTCGACGCGTCGTCACTCGCCTGGCAACGGCCGGTTTCCTTCGAAGCCGGCGCGGGAAGGGCGGTGGCTTTTGCCTGGCACGTGCCCCGTCGGAGATTAGCCTCCTGGAAGCAGTGGAGGTCATCGACGGACCACTCGCCCTCAACCGGTGCACGGTGGAGCCGGAGGACTGTCTCTGGAGTCCTCAATGCCCTGTCCATGAGGTTTGGATGGAAGCCCGCACCCTGCTTCGGCATTACCTGAACGGGGTGACGTTCGACCAGCTGGCCCACCGCAGCCAGCAGATCGTGGAGCGCTTGTCGGAGGCTTCTCGGCTACCGGCGTAAAGTGTCCTTGGGAGGATCGAGCAAAGGAGGCGTACCATGCGCAAGATGAGCCAAAGCAACCTGGAAGCGGCGTTTGCCGGCGAGAGCCAGGCCCACATGAAGTACCTGATTTTTGCCGATCAGGCCGAAAAGGAGGGCTTGCCCAACGTGGCTCGCCTCTTCCGCGCCATCTCTTTCGCCGAACAGGTCCATGCCTCTAACCATCTCCATACCTTGGGCCAGGTGGGCACGACGGTGGACAACCTGCAAGCGGCCATCGGCGGGGAAACCTATGAGGTAGAGGAGATGTATCCGGCGTTCCGCGCCGTTGCCGAACTTCAGGAAGAGAAACAGGCCGTGCGGTCGCACTCGGCTGCCCTGGAGGCGGAAAAGGTGCACGCCGGACTCTACGAAAAGGCACGCCAGGCGGTCGTCTCGGGGAAAGATGCCGCGGTTGGCAACCTCTACATCTGCGAAGTGTGCGGCTGGACCGTCGAAGGCGAGGCCCCGGAGCGCTGTCCCATCTGCGGCGCGCCGCAGGACAAGTTCCGCGCCTTTTGACCTGCCGCACGGATGACGAAGCAGGGCACGTCGGCCGCCTGTAGCCGACGTGCCCTCCTTTTCGGACCGATCGTGGCCTCGTGCCCGCGGGAACACTTTGTCCGGCGGCTATGATCCGCAAAGTGCGACAAGATTGGCGCGTGCAGGAGCACCTGGGCTTTGCCCCGATGCTTGCGGCCACCGCCCCCGTCATCTCCTCCGACGCGCTGGCTATCGATTGGGCTGTGCCAAAGCGCTGGAGCCGCCGCTTGCACCGCCGCCGCACGCATCGTATAATGCCCCTAGCGCCTTACCCGGCGAGTCGCCAGAACCGCATCACTTCCCGAAAGGAGGCCCTATGCCGCAGGCTACGATCGGCGTCATCGGGGGCACCGGCCTCTACCAGATGGCCGGCCTGGAGCAGGTAGAAGAAGTCCGCATCGACACGCCTTTTGGCCCGCCGAGCGAGGCCATCGTCCTGGGGACGCTCGGGGGCAAACGGGTCGCGTTCCTGGCACGGCACGGGCGCGGACATCGGCTGATCCCGGGACAGGTGCCCTCCCGTGCAAACATCTTTGCCCTGAAGACGTTGGGCGTGGAACAGATCCTTTCCATCAGTGCCGTCGGTAGCATGCGGGAAGAAATCCGTCCCTTGGACATCGTCATCCCGGATCAATACTTCGATTGGACACGCGCTCGGCCGTCGACCTTCTTCGGGCCCGGCGTGGCAGTCCATATCTCCTTCGACGAACCGACCTGCCCCACGCTCCGGCAGCTGCTGTACGAGGCAGCCACCCGCCTGGGCGCACGCGTGCATATGGGGGGCACGTACCTGTGCATCGAGGGACCGGCCTTCTCTACACGGGCCGAATCACGCATCTACCGTCAATGGGGTGTGGACGTCATCGGGATGACTGCCCTTCCCGAAGCCAAACTGGCACGCGAGGCGGAAATCTGCTACGCTACGATTGCGTTCGTCACGGACTATGACGTGTGGCACGAAAGCGAAGCGGCCGTGACCGTAGACCTGATCTTGGAGAACTTGCGCCGCAACACTGCCCTGGCACAGGAGGTGATCCGCGCCGTTGTGCCGCTCCTCCCGACGGCCCGCTCCTGCGCTTGCGCTAGCGCACTACAGAACGCCATCGTGACCGCACGCGAAGCAATCCCAGCAGAGGAAAAGGAACGGCTACGTCCGCTCTTGCAGAAATACCTGCCCTGATCGACGCTAGACCAGCCGCGGCACACGCGCGAGAATCTGACACACCACCTCGTAGGGGATGGTCCCCAGCCGCTGTGCGACCTCCTCCACGGTGATCTCTTCGTCTCCCTGCCGGCCAATGAGGACGACTTCATCTCCCAAGCGCACCCCCGGAATGTGCGTGACATCGACCATGGTATAGTCCATGCAGACGCGCCCCACGATCGGAGCCCGCTTCCCACGGATCAATACCTCGCCCCAATGTTGCGGCCCGCGGCGAAAGCCGTCCGCATAGCCCACGGGCAGGACCGCAATCCGTTGCTCGCTTTGGGTGCGATACGCCCGGCCGTACCCGATGGAGGCACCAGGTGGAAACGTCTTGACCTGGGCAACGGTGGTCTTGAAGCGCAGGGCCGGCCGAAAACCGGGCGGGAGCGGCACTTGGGGAGAGGGCCGCAGCCCGTACAGGGCGATTCCCGGCCGCACCAGGTTCAAACGTGCGTGCGGAAACCGCAGCAGCCCGGCCGAGTTTGCCGCGTGCACGAGCGGAAAATGGTAGCCTCGCTGCTCCAGTTCCTCGACCAGGGCCAGGAACTGCCGGAGCTGCTCCTCGGTGTAGGCATCCTCGGAGGGGTCGTCCGCAACGGAGAAATGGGTAAAGATCCCCTCCCACACGATCCCCGGGAGGGTACGAACCCGCTCCAGAAAGGGCGGAACCTCCTCGGGAAAGAGGCCCAGACGCCCCATCCCGGTGTCCACCTTCAGGTGCACCCGGGCGACCGTGCGCAGATCCTGCGCCGAAGCGGAAAGCGCCGCCACGACATCTTCGGAAAAGACGGTACAGGTCACCCGATGGAGGAGCGCCGCCCGTGCCTGCCAGGGGGGAAGGTATCCCAGCACAAGGATGGGGGCCTCGATCCCCGCTTCGCGCAGGGCGATCGCTTCGCTCAGGCAGGCTACACCCAGCCGCTGTGCCCCGTGTGCCAGCACCGTATGCGCGACACGCACCGCGCCGTGTCCGTACGCGTCCGCCTTTAGGACCACCATCACCTCAACACCTGGACCCGCCGCGGCAGCGAGCCGCTCGCAGTTCTGGGCGACGGCCTCCAGATCCAGCTCTACCCAGGTTGGGCGTTCCAACACGTGCCGGGCACGCAGCCGATGGGCCGGCTCCTGACGCACCAGCAGCACCCTGGCCTCGGAAGGATCCTGCAGCAACCGTTCCACCACGCGCTCCATCCGCGACTCGGGGTCGCCCTTGACGAGCACGATGTCGCCTGCCTCTAGCCCCTCCCGCGCGCGGGCCGCCGCATCTTCGATCGTGAAGGTGGGGTGCACCTCCTTCAGCCCTGCCGCACGCGCTGCCTCGGCGATGACCGCCGCACGGTCCCCACACGTCACCAGGCGGTCCACCCGTCTTGCCGCATGCTGACCCAGGAGGCGCAGTCGTTCGGCCTGCAAGGGGTGAGCCGTGGGCATATCCCCGAACACCGCCACCCGTCTACCGCCGGGCAGACCGGCCAGCGCGTCCAGCGCCGCCATCGCCGACGTGGGGATCGCGCTGTAGCTATCATCGAGCAGCAGGGCTCCCTGAACCCCGGGAAGGGGCCGCAGCCGCCCCGGAAGGGGTCCGAAATCCGCCAGGACGGCGGCGATCTCGTCCCAGGCGAGGCCGAACAGGCGTGCCACCGCAACGGCAGCGGCGACAATCGGCCCGCTCGGGGGACCAACGAGGCGCACGGAAAGGTGGTGCGTGCGGCCCTCGTTCTGGATCAGGAGCTCGCTCCCGTTCGCATCGAACCGAAGGATGCGGTAGACCACGTCGGCCGCCGGACTTTGCCCAAAGGTGATCACCCTGGGCGCCCGCTGCGCCAGGCCCATCACCAGCGGATCGTCCGCGTTCAGCACCGCCCATCCATCGGGCGGGAGAGCAGCCACCAGCTCCCCCTTCTCCTGCGCCACGGCTTCCAGCGAACCCAGATATTCCAGATGGGCTTCGCAAACGCAAGTGACCACCGCTACCTGGGGGGGAGCCATCTGCGCAAGGGCGCCGATCTCTCCGAACCGGTCACACGCCATCTCCAGCACCGCGATCGGATACCCCGGGCGGAATTGGCCGAGCGCCAGCGGCAACCCGAAGAGATCGTTTTGGCTCCCGGCGCTCCGGAAGGTGCGGTACATCCGGGAAAGGAGCGCCGCGATCGCCTCTTTGACGCTGGTCTTCCCCAGGCTTCCCGTGACCGCGATGATCGTAGGATGATCGCGCCGGAGGACGTACGTGCCCCACGCGACCAGCGCTCGTCGCACATCCTCGACTTGAACCACGGTCACGGGCCCCTCCGGCAAGGCGTCCACGCGCTCACACAGGATCCCGCCTGCGCCGGCCTGGATGGCAGCCTGGAGGTAGTCGTGGCCATCTCCCCAGGGCGTACGCACGGCCACAAATAGCTCCCCCGGGGAAAGGAGACGCGAGTCGTGGCAGAACCCCGGGAATTCCCGGGCGAAGGGACCCCGTACCAAACGTCCGCCTGTGGCCTCGAGCAGGCCCTCCAGTTCGATCAACGGTTCCTTTCCTCCAGCGGCATCGCGGCGCGCGCCCGTGTCCCTCGCTGCCCAGCGGCAGCGCCGTTCTTCCCTAGCGCGCGCAATCCGCCTGAAGCCAGCGCGACGCCTCCGTGCGAAAGCGATAGAGACGACGACGGCCGGCCCGGCCGGCCTCCTCCAGCACGCCCTGAGGACCCAGCATCCGACGGAAAGCCCCCGGCGGCCGCGGCTCCCCGAGGAGCTGCGCGTAGACCGCGCGGAGCTGGCTCAGTGGGAACACCGGGGGCAACAGATCCGCCGCAAGCGCCGAACACCAAAGCGCCCAGCAGAGGAACTCGTGCGCCGAACGGATGATCCTCTCGTGGTCGAAAGCCAGCACAGGCAGGGCGTCCATAGGGAACAGGCCTACGCCTTGAGCGTCGCTCCCTGCCCGCGGCAGCAGCCGAGCGCGATCGACGAGCGCTAGATAGGCAACCGAGAGAACCCGGCCACGGGGATCGCGCTCCGGATCCCCAAAAGCACGGAACTGCACCAGGGAGAGGCCTTGTATGCCCGTTTCTTCCAGAAGCTCGCGCCGCGCAGCGTCCTTAAGCGTTTCTCCTGGACCCACGAACCCTCCCGGAAGCGCCCATGTGCCGGCAAAGGGCGGCTTGCGGCGCTGCACGAGCAGCAGGTGTAGCCGTCCCTCCCAAAGGGTGCCGATCACCACATCTACCGCCACGGAAAAAGACTCATGGCCTGCCCTGCTGGGCTGCCCTGCGCCCACGGCTAGCCTCCCACGGTGTTTCGAGAAAGGATAGCATAGTGAGCCGGCGCTGTCAAAGAAACGAGACAAAGGTCACAGAAGGAGGACCCGTTCCGTGGTAGAATTGGTTCAAGTTTCCTGTCTCTTCTGGGGGCAAACATGCAAAGGGATCAGCCGCTGGTACTGCCTATGATCTTGGAAGACCGGTGCACCGGGTGTGGTGACTGCCTGGAGACCTGCCCCGTAGGCGCCCTGGAGCTACGGGCTGGCAAGGCCGTGCTGGCCCGTCCGGAGGACTGCCGCTACTGCGGGGACTGCGAGAGCCTGTGCCCGGTAGGCGCGATCGCGCTCCCCTTCGAGATCCTCTTCGGGGAACCTGACGGTCCCGCGGAGGAGGGCGTCCGTTGAGCGTGCGCCGTGTGGTCCGCCCTGTCATCCATATTGACCCCGAGCGCTGCGACGGCTGCGGAGCTTGCATTCAGCCCTGCGTCGAGGGTGCCATCCAGCTGATCGACGGCAAGGCCCGCGTGCTGCGGGAGGAACTGTGCGACGGTGCCGGGTTCTGTCTTTCCGCCTGTCCGACCGGCGCCTTGACAGTTGAGGTGCGCGAGGCCGAGCCGTTCGATCCCAAGGCCGCAGAGCAGCCGGCGAATGAGCAGGCAGCGACCCGTTTGCCTGTCCACTGCTTCCGCTGCGGGCGCACCGACAGCGAGGTTGTGCTGCTTGCCGGCCGCCGTGCCGGTCGCCCGCTGTGGGTCTGCACGGGCTGTTTGCCCGCCCTGATCCACAGCAACGGGAGGGTCGCATGGTAGAGGTGCGTCTTTACGGAAAGCTCCGTCGCTACGGCGAAGACCGAAGGCCGAACGGTATTTCGCGCCGTCTCTTGAAGGCACCGACAACGGTAGGCAGCCTGCTGCAGCAGATGGACGTGCCGCGGGAGGATATCGCCCATATCTTCCTCAATGGGCGACTGCTTTACAGCATTTCCCCCATGGCACTCTGGCTGCGCTACCCCGAGACTGAGGGTCGGGTGCCGCCGAAAGGGGACGTATGGGAGGCCGCGGTACAGGAAGGGGACCGCGTGGCGCTGTTCGGGCGCGACATGGGGCTGCTGGTGGTGTGAGATGCGCCTTCTGGTGATCTATCAGGGAGAGTATGGCCGGCGGCATCTGGAGAACATCGCCCGCCATGCGCCGGCGGACTGGGCGGTCGAGTCCTGGCGTGCGCCTCTCGTGCTCCCACCGGTCATTGACTACCCGGAAGAGTTCCTTCCGGACCACCTGCCCGCTGCGGACCTGCTCCTCTCGCTTGGCGAGAACCCCGGGGTTGCCGAACTCTTGCCGGAAATGGTACGCAGGACCGGGGCCTCTGCGGTTATCGCCCCGGCCGACAACAACGCCTGGCTACCCCGGGGATTGGCGAACCAGTTGCGCAAGTGGTTGGGCAACCTGGGGGTCAGCGTAGCCTGCCCTCGCCCTTTCTGTTCCCTAACTGAAACCAGTAGCGGGCTGCGCAGCGAGCAGGAGCCCGTGACGGATCCGCGCATCGCAGCATTTGCGCGGCACTTTGGGCGGCCCGCTTTCGAGATCACAGTTGACCCAGAGACCCGGCACGTGGCCGCCGTACAGGTGCTCCGCGATGCCTCTTGTGGCTGCGCCCGTTTTGTGGCCGAGCATCTCGTCGGGCTTTCCGTTGACGAGGCGGTCGAGCAGGCCGGCCTGCTACACCATCACTACCCCTGCCAGGCCAGCATGGAAAAAGACCCGGTGTTCCACGACACCCTCATGCATGTATCGGGGAACCTGCTGAAGGACGAGGTCGCCCGCCACGTGCGCCCTTACCAGCGGATCCTGCAGTTCACGCCGCCCGGGCGTGTTTCTTAGAGGGGCGATACCGCGAACGACCGGAAAGGTGCAGCGGCAGAGCAGCACACGGGGTTCGAGTGCCGCTCTGCAAATCAGCCTTCGATGCTCCGGATGGCCTCCTCCGGCGTGACATCCGCATAGAGGATCTGCATGATGCCCGGGAGATATCGATCCATCACGCGCACGTTCGCGTAGACCAGGTTGCGGATCAAGGGAAACGTCAGTTCCGCCCCTTCCACATCGATGCTGGTCTTGTAGCGGATCTCTCCATCCGAGTAGTCCATCTCAAAATTGCCGATCACCATGCCATAGTTCGCCCGGGTGATGAACTCGGCGATGGCTGGGCGCTTTTCTTCCGGGGCCCTCAGCTGGAGGATCGAGTAGAAAATGAACTGGTCCTGCTCCTCCCGCGCCTGGGCAAAGCAGGCCCACTGGCCATTATCCCCGGAGAAGCCGGTGCGCAAGATCGGCTTTCCCTGGATCTCGGTAAATGGCCACTCGTCCTCCCGGAAAAACTGCACCATAGCGTCATAAATGCGACCCATGTTCCGCCCTCCTCCATCGGGGAAGCCCAACACACCGCCGGCGAGCTGCTCGGCTATGCCCACGGCCCCGCTCCGCGGACGACCTTACCTTAGCAGAAAGGCAGCGATTTGTCAAACCGGGTCCTCAGATGCCGCTCCTTCTGGGAAAAACGCCGCCACGACCTCCCGTGCCTCTGGGAGCAGGCTTTCGGGGACCAGCAACTGGTGCGCACCGAAGCCATCCAGGGTCAATCCCAAGACCGGACCCGCCTCACGCTGGATCGCCACCGGGATCCCTTCCTGTTCGAGCAGCCCCTTGAGGAGGAACGCCTGGAGTTCCCCGTAGACCGTGCAGACGCTGACGAGCGGCTCGAGCGGGTCGAACGCTTTCCAGGTGGGCCGCTCCGGGAGGAGCAAATGCCCGCATTCGGGGCAGCGTTCTCCCGCGTCCGGCCGTTCCTTCCGGCAGTGGGGACAGTAGGGCATCAAGACCTCCTGGTCAGCATTCTTGCTCGAGCGCGTGTCTGTGCCCCACGCTTCAGCGAGAAAACCCCTGGCAACGTTCCAAAGCAAAGGTTTTTGCCCTGCGAGAGCAGAGCCGACTCGAGAGCTCCCCCAGGCACCTGGCCGCCGAAGCCAATCACCGGCACGAGCACAAGGGCGAACCACTCGGCCAGTCGTACTCCTACGCAAGGCGGGCAAACGATGGAGGAACTGGCTTCACTATAGCCCTGGCTGCTCGTCCTGTCAAGGGTTCTGCGAAATCGTTGCGCCGTGGTCTGGTCTATGGTAAAATCGCGTCGTACAAGCGCTCCTTTCTTGCTGGAGACATTCTGATGGAAGATAGCGCGAAGGCCTTTCGCGGGATCCGCCGCGTGCTTTGGGTGACCCTGGGACTGAACCTGATCCCTTCTGCGGCGAAGCTCCTCGTGGGGTACTGGACCGGCTCGCTCAGCCTGATTGCCGACGGCTTCGATTCCGTGTTTGACGCCGCCTCCAATGTGATCGGGCTCGTCGGCATCCATTTTGCCGCGCGGCCGGCCGACGAGAACCACCCTTACGGACACCGAAAGGCGGAGACGCTTGCCGCCGTGGTCATCGCCGGCCTCCTCTTCCTCACGACCTGGGAACTGGCCAAGAGCGCCGTGGAACGCCTGTTGCACCCCGACCGCATCGTCGCCGAGGTAAACGTTTGGAGCTTCGGTGCCCTGGTTGTGAGCTTGCTCGTGCACCTTGGGGTAGTCTGGTACGAAATGCGCGAGGGGCGGCGCCTGCGCAGCGAAGTGTTGATCGCCGACGCGCGCCATACGCGCGCCGACCTCCTGGTCTCCCTTTCGGTGATGGGCGGGCTGGTCGCCGTGCGATTGGGGTATACGCTTGCGGATCCTATCCTTGCTCTGGTGGTGGCCGGGTTCATCGCACGGATCGGGGTAGACATCGTCCGGGAAAGCCTCCCTGCATTGCTGGACCGGATCGTCGTGGCCCGGAACGAGATCGAAGAGATCGCCCTTTCCGTCCCGGGAGTGCAGTCATGCCACCGCATCCGCAGCCGGGGGCACAATCAGGCGATCTACGCCGATCTGCACATCCGTGTGGCCCCGGACATGAGCACTTCCCAGGCCCATGCGGTTGCCCACGAAGTTCAGCGACGGCTGCGTGCGCGCCGGCCGGATATCCACGACGTTACCGTACACGTCGAGCCAGCCGACGCGGGCAACGAAGCCGGTCCGCTGGAGCGGATCGCGACACGCCTTCGCCGGCTGGCGGACGGACTCGGAGTAAGCATCCACGGGGTCAACGCTTACCAGGTCGGCAAGGACACCTTTGTGGAGGTACACCTGGAGGCAGAGCGCACGATCTCTCTCGAGGAAGCCCATCGACTGGCCTCCGCGCTCGAGGGACAGGCCCAGCGCGAGATCCCCGGGTTGACCCAACTCACCACGCATATCGAGCCCCAGGGCAGCCTGGTGCACAACGGGATAGCGACACCCGAGGAGGCGGATGTCGTGGCCCGGGTCCAGGCGGTCCTTCGCTCTGCCCAGCTGGCCGAAAAGTGTCACGAGGTCCAGGCGCGCCGGGGCAAGAACGGCTGGGTCGTTTCGCTGCACTGCTACCTGCCGGGCGAGCTCTCGCTCGGCGAGGCGCACGAGGTTGGGACGCGCCTGGAAGAGCGGGTGAGGGAAGGGGTTCCAGACATCGAGCGGATCACCGTCCATACCGAGCCAGATGAAACCGGGAACTGATGGGCGGCTGCTCTCCCGCCTGGGGAAACGCAAAGCAGCCGCCCGATCCCGAACCCACGCACCAAAGGGACTGTCCGCCCCAGCCCCACAGAACACTGGACGCCCGTTGGCTATCCCTGGGGCGCCTCACCTCGCAGGTAGGCGACCATACGCGGCATAAAGTACGGGATGACCATGGGCAGCATCTTGGGAAGGAGCCGGTCCATCGCCATTGGCATCAGGTCAGGCATCTGCTCCTTCATGTGCCGCGGCATGGGCACCCGTTTCTCCACCGCCTCGAGCATCGCCGGCAGCACCTTCGGCATCATTCCGGGCATCAGCACCGGGAATAGCGGGGGCATCAACGGCTTCATCAGGGCGATCATCGCCTCCCGCACGGGGCCTGGGGCCGCTCGGACCATCTTCATCATGCCGCGGAAAAGGCCGGGCATCGCCTCGATCATCTGTGGCAGGAGCTCGGCCATCAGCCCGGCCATAGCATCCGGCTTGAGAAGCCAGATCATCGCCTCGAAGGTACGCCACTGTTCGAGCGCATAGGATGTCGGGTCGTAGGCCGGAAGCCCCAGCGCCTCGGAAGCAATATGCCCCAGGTCGATGACCGGAAGCTTCCGCCCGGTTTTGTCGACCGTGATGCGCAGTTGCACCTCACAGCAAGGACAGGAGGCCACGATCGCCTGTGCGCCCACCGCTTCCGCTTCCTTCAGCCGTACCTCCCCGATCACTTTCCCTGTATCGGGGTTCTCGAGGAGCGTCAGCACGCCCCCGCAGCAGTGCGCGTGCTCGCGGTTGTGCTCCATCTCGACCAGTTCGAGGCCCGGGATCGCCCGCAGCATTTCGCGCGGCGGCTCGTAGATCCCTCCGGCGCGACCCATATGGCAAGAGTCGTGCCAGGTGACGCGCAGCGGGATCTGGTGCGTGAACTGGAGCTCGCCCGCCTGGATGCGCTCGGCCAAGATCTCCGAGTAGTGCTTCACCTCAAAGGGGAACGAAATCCCCATCTTCTGGGCCCACTCGGGATAGTAGACCTTCCAGGAAAGCCAACACGCCGGGCAGGAGGTCACCACGGTGCGCACACCGTGCTCCTTCATCCCGTTAATGTTGTGACGGACAATCTCCTCGAAAGCATCCCAAAGGCCGGCCACAAGCATCGGCAGCCCGCAACAGGCCTCGCCGTCCCCCAGATAGGTGAACCGCACGCCGGCTGCGTCGAGCAGCCGCGCCGTTCCTTGGGCGACGTCCTGTTCGACAAAGGATGCGGTGCAACCCGGGAAATAGCCAACCTCGGCCTTCGGCAGGATCTTGGGGCGGATGTCCTCAGGCACCCAATTCGCGCGGTCCTTGCTGTAAGAAGCCCAGATGTTGCGCTCCTTGCGCAGGGCGGCGCGCATGATTTCGAACGCCGGGAGGGTGAGCTGATCCCTCTCCGCGATCAGGTAACCCCGCATCTTGAGCCAGGACGGTTCGTTGGGAAGCTCCAGAGGACACTCGACGTTGCACACCTCGCAGGTTGTGCAGGCAAGAAAGCGCGTCACCCACTCCGGGGTGAGCTTTGCGCGGCCGGCCAGGTACTCGCGCAGGAAGAACCACTTGGCGCGTGGGGAGTGGGACTCCCAGCCACGCCCGTAGAACTGGTCGCACTCGCCCACACAGTAGCCGCACTGGGCACAGGTGTAGGCGTACCAAGCGACATCGTCCGGGATGCCCCGCCGACCCGCTCCCGAGATGCGCTCACCCACCGGCGCTTTCGCCCGGTTGGCCACTGCCCGCACAAGCGGCTCAACGGCCGAAGCCGCCCGCATGAACGCGCCTAGGAGGCCGTTGCCAAGCACCTTTCCAGGGTTCATGATCCCCGCCGGATCCTTCCGGGCCTTGTAGGCGCGCAATGCGCGCAGTGTTGCCGAACCCAAGATGTGTTCGGCCTCGTGGGCAAAGTACAGGCCGGCCGCATATGCCCGGCCTCCCAACCTTCGCGCCAGCTGGATCGCCGACAGCGCCAAGCCATAGGCGAAGTTAAAGGCAAGGGTCCGTTCGTCGTGCAAGAGAAAACCGAGCAAAGTGACGCTTCCATCTGGACGCGATACCATCCCCTCGATGGCAACCGGCTGCTGGAGCTTGCTCTCCCATTCTTCGAGCAGCGCCGCCAGCTGGTCCAGAGGAACAACGGCCTCGGTTGGGATCAACGATGGGCCCAGGCGTTTGATCGCCATGATGCGGAAGCGCTCTTCCCATTCTCGCTTGGCCACATCTTCTGGGCATCGTTCCCCCCCGTGCTGGGCGATGATGCGCTCCAGGGCTGGGCCCACTTCTTGGGCGCGCGACGCGGGGTAGACAAAGGTGACGCAGTACGTCTCCGGGAGCAATAACCTTTCCTCCTCCACTGGATGCCCATGCTCCAGCTTGGGAGGGAGGCGATTCTTCCAGGCCGCCATCGTCGGGTTGGTGAAACTGACCGACCAAAGTGGGAGGGCTTCCGCAACCACCTGCTTGAGCGCCTCAGCCAGCCAGCGCGCCTCCGGGAAGCGCGCCCCCACAACGATCTGCTCCTCACTCCGCTGGATCCGGAGGGTCACCTGGGTAATGATGCCCGTGATCCCACACGCTCCCGAGATCAGCTCCAGCTCATCTCCCCGGACCTCCCGCACCTCGCCATCCGGCTCGACCACCCGCGCCGAGACCACGTTCTCCCGAAAAGGCCCGAACTCGTAGCTGCCGTACCCATAGCCACCTTGGGCCAGCCACCCACCGACGGTGGAAGAAGGTGCACTGGACGGGTACAACCGCAAGGCCAAGCCCTGCTTGGCGAGCTCCTTTTCCAGATCCTCCCAAACGATCCCGGGTTCTACGGTCACGGTCTCGCCCTGGGGATCGACGCTCACGATCCGGCGCATCCGCCAGAAATCCACCAGGACACCCCCGCGCACGGGGACCACTCCTCCATAGCCGGATGTGGCTTTGCCCCGCGGAACGATGGGTACCCGATGCCGGACCGCCCAACGGACCAGACGGACGACCTCCTCTTCATCCTTTGGCTGCACGACCGCTGCTGCCTGGGCCCGACCGATCAACGGACGGACCATCGGTGGCAGGACGCCCACATCGTGCCCATAGATACGGCATTCCATAGCATCGGTCGTGAAGCGGTTGTGAAAGATCTCGCGCAGTTCCGCGAGCTGCGCTTTGTTGAGCCGCGCGGTCATCGTTTGTCCTCCTCCATCGCCGGGCGGGATCGCGCCGCCCGGGCACTCTCCAGCAGGCCGGCCCGCTGGGCGAGCAGGTCAGCCAGCATCTCCCGCAACAGGTCGAGCGCTTCAATGATGCGGTAATCCGATAGCGAGTAATAGACCGCCGTTCCTTCCCGGCGGGCCGCGATCAGTCCGCGATCGCGCAGGACTTTCAGGTGGTGGGAAACCGTGGGCTGCGCGATGCCTAACGAGGCCGTGAGCTCCGCGACATTGCGTGGCCCCTCCGCCAGGAGGTAAAGGATCAGCACCCGCTTGGCATCCCCAAGTCCCTCACAGATATGCGCGTGCAGGAGCTCGACTTCCTGCTCCAGCTGTTCCGAGATTTTCCTCACGCACCCCTCCTCAGATAAAGAGCGTAATGTGGGAACGGCTAGCGGTGGCGACAAAGGTCGCCGCTCCTGCCACCCCTGCGACCTCATCGATCAGGTCTTCGCGTCGGATCTCCATAACCTCCATGCTGGTTTGACAGGCGAGCAGCTTCACCCCGAGCTGGATGGCCAGCTGCCGCAGCTCCGCAAGCGAGGCCACCCGCTTGTCGCGCATCATCTTGCGGAAAAGAAGCCGTCCGAGTCCGCCGAAGTTGAGTCGGGAAGGTGACAAACGGTCGATGCCGCCTCGGTTCAACAAACCCAGCATCTTTCCAAGGAAACCTTTTCCTGTCAGGTTGCCTTTCTGGATCGCCTTGAGCCCCCAGAACGTGAAGAACATCGTCGTATCGATACCGCTTGCGGCCGCGGTGGTTGCGATGATGAAGGCGGCCATCACCCGATCCATGTCCCCGCTGAAGACGATGATCGCTGCCTTTTCCTTTTCCGCTTCGCTCATGGCCTACCCTCCTGCGAGGTCGGTCCTTTATCGGTCAATCGAAATATGCAAATCAATTATAAGAGGTAGCGCTCGGTTTGTCAAGCAGCCGCAATGGCGCACCTGCCCGGGTGTGCTATAATGTTCGCGGCCGGCCCGGGGGAACAGGGCAACTCCGGTCATGGAGGATTGGATGTGTAGCGACTCCGCTCACGAAGACGAACAGACTGCTGTGCCGGTTCGTTACCGCACGGCGCTGGAGCACGCGCGGGAGCGTTTCTCCGGGCGAGATCCACGCATCGATGCCGAAACCGCGGGCGCGCGTTATGTCGACATGGGTGGTGGATGCGGAGAGTTCGAGATCCCGGTGCTCGGCCAGCCGTATGTGGTTTCCTGGCCGGACCTGCGCACCCGGGATGTACACGGACAAGAAGCAGCCCCAGTGCTCCAGATCTTGCTCCTGCACTACCTGCTGACTGCGGATGGAATCACGCCGCGCGGCCAGTGGGTCTCGTTCCGCGAACTCCCGAACGGGCGCATCTACTATCCGGCGTTCCGCGAAGGAAGCGAGCGGCGACTCCTGGAACGCTTTGGAAGCGATATCCGGGCATTTGAAGCCGCAGCCCAGGCGCTCGGGGGTATGCCGCTTCCTCTCGCCGACCACGCCTTTGCTTTCCAGGTTCTGCCTCGCCTGCCAATGGCTGTCCTGCTCTGGGAAGGCGACGAGGAGTTTCCGCCAGAGATCCGCATCCTTTTCGACAGCAGCGCGGCGAACTATCTGCCAACGGAAGACCTGGCTGTGATCGCACGTTATTTGACCACGTGTCTGCTTCGCGCTGCGGCGACGGCAGCAGTTTGACTTTTCCCGTCATTGCCCCTAGAATAAGAGCCGCGGGCCGTTAGCTCAGGTGGCAGAGCATCTGACTTTTAATCAGAGGGTCGCAGGTTCGAGTCCTGCACGGCCCATGAAGCATGGAAGGCGAAGGCGGTGCGAGGTGATCGCCCAAGCCGAACGAGGGTTGGGCAAGTCCCTCCTGGCGACCCATGAACGGAACGAAGAGCGTTTGCCGGCGGAGGAGATGCTTTTGGCCTACAAAGGGCAAGGGGTAGGGCCGGAACGGGGGTTTCGTTTCCTCAAAGACCCCTGGTTCTTCGCCGACAGTTTGTTCTTGAAGAGTCCGAAGCGCATCATGGCGCTGGTGATGGTGATGGGGTTGGCGCTCCTGGTCTATGCCTTGGCGGAGCACAAGTTGCGCGCCACCCTGCAAGAGCGCGGGGAGAGCGTGCCCAACCAGGCAGGAAAGCCCACCCAGCGTCCGACGATGCGCCGCATCTTTCAGATGTTCGAAGGGATTGACCTGCTGGTGATTAACGCCCCAGAAGGGGTTTAACAGCAGGTGTTGAATCTCAAACCGGTACATCGCCAAATCCTTCGTCTCCTCGGCCCCAATGTGGAAAAATGCTATCTGGACTCCAGTTAGGTGCGGAATGTGGGGTAGAATGGGGGCGGACAAAGAAAAAGCCTCGCGGCTTGAGGGATAGCCCGAGGCTACGGCCAAGGCGGGTACGCGCCCTGGCAGGAAACAGTATACAAGGGCAACCCGCCGATGTCAAGCGCGCCGGCGGGGTTTTCTTTTCCGCCCCTACCCTGAAGGAGGAAATCGTGGACCACTCCCTGGTGCAGCGCGTTCCCCTGACCTGCCCCCGGTGCGGACGGGCCTTCGAAGGGGAAATCGGCCTGATTCTGGACACTTCCGAACGCCCCGACCTGCTGGAGCGCGCCCGCGACGGCACGCTTCACACCGTTGCCTGCCCCCACTGCGGGCACGAGACGGAGGTGGACGCCCCGCTGCTGGTCCTGCGCCCCGGCGCCACGCCGCCGCTGCTCTTCTCCCCGGCGCAGAGGACGACCGCGGAAGAGGACCGCAAGCAGGCTGCCGGACTGGTGGGCGCGTTACGGGAGCGGATGGGGGCCGACTGGCGCGAGGAATGGCTGGCCCAGGGCCTGCCCGGTGTGCCGCGTCCTCTCCTCCCCGCCGCCCTGAGCGACGACCCTGAAGCGGCCCTGCGGCAGATGGCAGAGCAGGCGCGGCGGGAAATAGAGCGGCTGCGGGAGAAGGACCCCGAAGCGTATCGGCAACTGAAGGAAGCGGCGCGGCAGGCAATGCAGCGGATGCCGCTTGTTCAGACCCTGCAGGAGTTCATCCAGGCCCGCACCTGGGCCGAATCCCGCCGCATCCTGGAGGCCCATCCCGAACTTCTGGGCGACGAAGCCGACGCCCTGCTGGGGCAACTGGTGCAGGGCGCCCAGGCCCAGGGCGACGAGGATGCCCGCCGCGTCTTGGAGCAGCACCGCGCCCTCCTGCGCCGCTGCCGGGAGGTGGGGATAGAACAGGCCTTTGCCGAACTCGGCGCCGGCCTCCCCATCCCCCCGGAATTTCAAGCCGACCCCCGCCTCGCTCAGGAGGATATCAAAGAGGCGGCGAGGGCACGGGGAATCGCCATCGGGGGCGATGTGGCCCAGAGCACCCGCGATGGGAACCGTGTCCAGGTCCATCTGGAGCACCACCTGGCCCGGCCTCCCGCCGTCGTCCGTTACCCGGACATCGCCTGCCCGGAACGGGTGTCCCAGGAGACCCGGCGCTTCCAGGTGGTCGTCCGTCTGGGGCCGGCCCCCAACGAACTGAGCCCGGTCCAGGAGCCCCTGTCGCTTCAGGCCGGGGAAGCCGTCCGCCTGCACCTGGATGCGCCCGATTTCGAACTTCTGGGGCCGCCAGACCAGGAGACGGTCGTCCTGCCCAACGCCCCCAGCCCCCCGGTGGTCTTCGACCTGCGTCCCCGGCCGCAAACGGCCGGCACCTTTTCCCTCACCCTCACCTTCTTTCAGGGCACGGACCTCCGCGGGAGCGTCTCCTGGACGGTGGAAGTGGTGGAAGAGAGAGCGGCCGAACGCCTCCGTTCGCTGCCCGTTTATTCCCTTCACCTGGAGCCCCCGCACGCCTCGCCCGAGCGCCTGCTTCTCATCGAGTACGCCGCGCTCCCCACTCCGCGCTTCCGCTTCCAACTGGTGGAAGGGGCCGTCTGGCACCCGGCCTGGGAACTCCCCCTGTCGGCCGACCCGGGCCGTCTGGCCGAGGTCCTGTACCGGGACCTGGACCTCCTGCGGGAGCAGGCCGACCCGGTCTCCCGCCGCCGGGTGCTGAATCTGGAGGGGGTGCTGCGCCGGCTCAAGGCCCTGGGGCAGAGGCTGTGGCGGGAACTTACTCCGCCGCCCCTCCAGGAGCATTATGCCGCCCACCGGACGGAGTGGCATGATACCTCCCTGCTCCTGTACACCGCCGAGCCCCACATCCCCTGGGAACTGGTCTGGCCTTACGGCCAGGGATGGGAAGACGAAGGGCCGTGGGCGATGACGCTGGACCTGGCCCGCTGGCTGCCGGCGCCCTCGGGAAACGGCCATACCCCCGCTCCGCCCTCTCGCCTCCTCCTGACCGCCTTCGGCTGCCTGGCGCCGGGCGGGAGCGGCCTCCCCCAGGAGGAGCGGGAAGCGCAGGAGGTCAGACGCCTGCTGGCCGGTCGTGGCGCGGCCGACCGGACGCCGCCCGAGATCACCTGGCCGGCGGTGATGGACTGGCTGGAGGGGGGCGGGTACGACTGGGTGCACATCGCCGCCCACGGGTCCTTTTCCCCGGAGGCGCCCGACCTCCACGCCGCGCTGCGGCTGGGGGACGAGGTCCTGACTCCCGCCCACCTGGTCGGACCAAGGCTGGAAGGCCACTTCCGTCAGGTCCGGCCGGTGTGGGTGGTCAACGCCTGCGATGGGGGCCGGCTGGGCTGGGCGTGGACCGGCATGGGCGGGTGGGCACAGCGGCTGGTGGAGAGCGGGGCGGGAGCCTTTCTCGCGCCGATGTGGGCGGCCGGCGACGATGCCGCCCGCACCTTCGCCCTGCGCTTCTACGGGCTGCTGGAAGAGGCGACTGTGGCCCGCGCCGTGCGGCTGGCCCGGCAGGCCGTGCAGGAAGCCCACCCCGGAGACCCCACCTACCTGGCCTACAGCCTCTATGCCCACCCCAACGCCCGGGTGGTCTGGAAGAACGCGCAGAACGGCTGAACGAAGGAGGAAGCGATGAAACGCCTGATCGAATTCCCCCTGGAAGAAGGCGGTAGCATCCTGGTCGAGGTGGAAGCGCCGGAGGAGACGGGGATGGTCCCGGCGGCGCGGGGCGAACGGGGCGTGCCGGAAAGGGCCCGCGAGACCTTCGAGGCCGCCTGGGAGAAGGTGCGGCCGGCCGCCGCCGCCATCGTCGGCAAACTCCGCGCCCTCCATGACCCGCCCGATGAGGTGGAGGTGGCCTTCGGGTTGAAGATGGATGCCGAGGCCGGGGCCATCCTGGCCTCGGCCGGCGTGGAGGCCAACTTCAAGGTGACCCTGACCTGGCAGCGGGAACGCGCCGCCGCGCGGCCGGCCCGGTAGGGACGCCGACATCCTGCGGGGGAATGACCCATGGACCTGCCCGAGGCCTGCGTCGTCCGCATTACCGACGAGCAAGGGGAAACGCTGGGCACCGGCTTTCTCCTGAGCGCGGAGGGGCTGGTGGCCACCTGCCGTCACCTGGTCGAAGGGCGCCAGGTGCGGGTGGCCTTTCCGGGTGAAGAACCCCGGCCGGCCCGTCTCCTGGCAAAAGACCCGGTCCACGACGTGGCCCTCCTGCAAATCGAGGGAAAACTCCCTCCCCAGGCCCGCCCGGCCCGGCTCGGCCCCTCCGCCGAGGCCCATGGGCGCCCCTTCCGCAGCCTGGGCTACCGGCCGCTGGGCGGCTGGGAGGGCATCCCGGCGGAGGGGAAGGTGCTGGGCGCCGTGCTCGAGGCCCCCGGCCGGCCGGAAATCCGCTACCTGCCCCTCATCCTGCAGAGCCAGCACCTGCGGGGAGGGATGAGCGGCGCGCCGGTCTATGCGCCCGGACTGGACCGGGTGGTGGGCATCGTCACCGCCCGCTGGGACGCCCTGGCCGCCCAGACCGGCTTCGCCGACCGGGATACCGGTTTCGCCACCCCTTCCGAGGCCGTCGCCGCGCTCTCCGGCCTGCCGCTGCACCCGTCCGAGCCCGCATTCCCCGCCGGCGGGCGCGGGATCGCGGCAGAGAAGGTGGGCAGGAGCATCCTCATCACCGGCGACCACAACATCGTCTACCAGTACATCCTGCAGCATTACCCCAGCCTGAAGGACGACGTGGTGGACTTTAGCGGCGACATCGCCGAGCACACCGGGCGCTTCGTGGGACGGGGGTGGTTCTTCCAGGAATGGCTGGAGCCTTTTCTGAAGAGCAACCCTCGTGGCTACCTGCGCATCGTGGCCGATGCCGGCCTGGGCAAGACCGCCCTGGCGGCCGAGGTCGCCCGGCGCTACCACACCCCGGCCTTCTTCCTCAACGCCGGCCGCGGCCTGGTGCGCACCGAACGCTGCCTCCGCCACCTCTGCGCCGAGGTGATCGGCCGCTACGGCCTCCCCTACGACCACCTGCCGCCGCGCGCCGGGGAGGACGCCTCCTTCCTGGTCCAACTCCTGGAGGAAGCGGCGCGAATCCGACAAGGGGGACCGCTCCTCCTGGTCATCGACGGGCTGGACGAGGCCGACCCGGTCCCGCCGGGGCGCAACTGGCTGCTCCTGCCCGACCGCCTTCCCCCGGGGGTCTATATCCTGCTTACCCAGCGCCCGGGCGACTACACGCTCTACACCGAACCCCGCACGCCGGTGGAAGAGCGGGAACTGTGCTGGGATGCCCCCGACCAGCAGCGGGACATCGCCGACTTCCTGCGCCGGGAGGCCGGACGCGAGAAAATCGGCCGGGCCCTGGGGGGAGCCTCCCCGCCCATCCCGACGGAGCGCTTTGTGCAGGCGATGCAATCGGCCAGCGAGGGCAACTTCATGTACCTTTCCTACGTGTTGGCCGATATCGCCCGGCGGGAGCCGGGCTTTGACCCGCTGCGCCTGGAGGAACTGCCCCGCGGCCTGCAAGGATACTACGAACTCTTCTGGGCGCGGATGGAAAAGGTGCGGGGCGAAGAGGGCTGGGAGGAGTGGGAACGGCACTACCGCCCGGCGCTCGCCCTCCTGGGGGCGGCGCGCGAGCCGGTGACGGCGGGGTGGCTGGCCGCGCAGATGGAGTGGGAGGCCGACAGGGTGCAGGAGCGGGTGCTGGAGCGCTGGCGGCGCTTCCTGCGCCGCGAGCGGCACGCCGGGGAGGAGACCTGGAGCGTGGTGCACCGCTCCTTTGCCGATTTCCTGGCCGGGAAGGTGGACCTGGCCGGGGCCCATCGCCGCATCGCCGAATACTACATCCGGCAGGCCGGTGGCGATTGGGGCCGGCTGGCCGAAGTGGACGGGGGCTACGGCCTGCGCCACCTGGGGGCGCACCTGGCCGCAGGAGGAAAGTGGGAAGAACTGTACGAACTGGTGGCCCTGGGAAAAGAAAAACAGCCCTGGGCGGAGGCCCGCCACGCCGCCGAGGGGAACTATGCCGGCTACCTGGCCGACCTGGACCTTTCCTGGCGGCGGGCCGAGGAGGAGGGGAAGGATGCGCCGGCGGCGCTGGGCCGGCAGGCGCGCTGCGCGCTGATCGAGAGCAGCATCCACAGCCTGGCCGGCAATATCCCGCCCGAACTGCTGGTTGCGGCGGTGGAGAAGAAGGTGTGGGAGCCTCAGACGGCGCTGGCCTATGCCCGGCAGGTCGCCGACCCCGGACAGCGCGTCCAGGCCCTGGCCGGCCTGGCCCCCCACCTGCCGCCGGACCTGAAAGAAGAGGCCCTCCGGGAGGCGCTGGCCGCCGCCCGGGAGATTGGGGGCGAATACGCCCGCGCCGAGGCCCTGGCCGGCCTGGCCCCGCACCTGCCGCCGGACCTGAAAGAAGAGGCCCTCCGGGAGGCGCTGGCCGCCGCCCGGGAGATTGGGGGCGAATACGCCCGCGCCCAGGCCCTGGCCGGCCTGGCCCCGCACCTGCCGCCGGACCTGAAAGAAGAGGCCCTCCGGGAGGCGCTGGCCGCCGCCCGGGAGATTGGGGGCGAATACGCCCGCGCCCGGGCCCTGGCCGGCCTGGCCCCGCACCTGCCGCCGGAACTCCTGCCGGAGGCGCTGGCCGCCGCCCGGGAGTTGCCGGAGACGGAGCTGTTCGGTAGCCCTCGCGCCCGGGCCCTGGCCGGCCTGGCCCCCCACCTGCCGCCGGACCTGAAAGAAGAGGCCCTCCGGGAGGCGCTGGCCGCCGCCCGGGAGATTGGGGGCGAATACGCCCGCGCCGAGGCCCTGGCCGGC